>Ga0307374_10000582_pt1 | contig 69673 bp, 60 predicted proteins | sample OX3MG_FD_202532 | JGI IMG/M metagenome (GOLD analysis project Ga0307374, IMG submission 202532) | Soil microbial communities from Risofladan, Vaasa, Finland - OX-3 | ecosystem: Environmental > Terrestrial > Soil > Coastal area > Acid sulfate soil | place: Finland: Risofladan, Vaasa | collected... | reverse complement strand
GAGCGCCGCCTGCCGGAGGTGGCTCCGCAGCTCGCCCGCGCCGCCACCCGGTTCGTCCACCAGCTGCGGCGGGAGGATCTGTACAAGGCCCCCGGCATCGCCGAGACGCTGGACTGGGCCGCGGCGCTGGTGGCGTTGGGGGCGGTGGAGCTGGATGCCCCCCTGGTCGACGCCACGCTGGGGAGCCTGGTCAAGTACCAGGAGGACCTCCAGGCGGTCCGAGCCGTGGGGGTGGCCACCCTGCTGGGGCGGGCCGGTGCCGACGACTGACCCACCCGGCGGGCTGGCCGCCCAGCTGGTGGCCCTGGCTCGCCAGCTCCGGCGGGGGGGCCTGCCGCTGGGGACCGCGGACAGCCTCATCGGCCTGCGCGCGGCGCGGGCGGTGGGGGTTGCCGACAAGGAGATCCTGGCCGCCGCGCTGCGCAGCTGCTGGTGCCGCAGCCGCGACGACCTGGCCCGGTTCGACGCCGTGTTCGCGGTCTGGGGCGGTGCCGCCGCGCCGCCGTCCGCGGGCCCTGCGGGTGTGCCCGCCAGCGCAACCCGCCTCCATCTCGCCGCGACGGACGAGGCGGGGGCGCCGCAGGGCAGTGACCGTCCCCCGCGGCGCGGCCACCGGCTGCTGCCCAGCGACGACCGGGGGCTGGCCGCGGTCGACTTCGGGCGCTGCACCGCGGCCGAGCTGCAGGAGCTGCTGGGCGCGGTCACCGCCCTCGCCACCCGGGCGCCGCTCCGCCCCGGCCGGCGCCGGGGGCCGGGCCGCCACGGCCGCGGCGTCGACTGGCCCCGCAGCCAACGGGCGGCGCTGCGTGCCGGCGGCGAGTGGCTACAGCTGGTGCGCTCGCGCCCCCGACCGCGCCCCCGGCCGCTGCTCGTGCTCTGCGACACCAGCGGCTCGATGGAGCGGTACACCCGGGTCCTGCTGCGCTTCTGCCACGCGCTCCGGCGCGGCCCCGGGAGCGTCGAGGTCTTCGTCTTCAGCACCCGGCTCACGCGGATCACCCGCCAGCTCGGCGAGCGGGACCCGGGGCGGGCGCTCGAGCGAGTGGGTCAGAGCGCCGGGGGATGGGCGGGGGGGACCCGGATCGGCGACTCGCTCCACGAGCTGGTGACGAGGTGGGGCCCGCGCGTCCTGAGTCGCGGCCCGGTGACGCTGCTCCTCAGCGACGGCTGGGAGACGGGCGCACCCGAGCGCCTGGCTGAGGCGCTGGCGCGGCTGCGCCGCTCCAGCTGGCGTGTCATCTGGTGCAACCCCCTGATGGGCGACCCCGACTTCGCGCCGGTCACGGTGGGGATGCGGGCGGCGCTGCCTCATCTGGACCAGCTCCTGCCGGTCCACAACCTCACCAGCCTGGCGCAGCTGACCGGCGCCCTCGAGCGGGCCCGCGGCCGCCGCGCCCCGGGGCGCGCGGCGGTCAGTGGATCGGCCCCACCCCGTCGCGAAGCCCTGGCGCCGGGCGGCCGGCGGCTCGGGCGATGATCTCCGCGACGATCGCGACCGCGGTCTCCTCCGGGGTGCGGGCGCCGATGTCGAGACCGATGGGGGCCATCAGCCGCCCCAGCTCCTCCTCCGCGATCCCCAGCGCCGTGAGGTCCCCCAGACGGCGCTGGTGGGTGCGCCGCGACCCCATCGCCCCAAGGTACCCGACCTCGGTGCGGAGCGCCGCCGCGATCGCGGGCACGTCGAACTTGGGATCGTGGGTGAGCACGCAGATCGCGTCCCGTGGGCCCAGCTCCGCCCCGACCCGGGCCAGGAGGCGCTCCGGCCACTCGCAGACGACCTCGTGCGCCTGGGGAAATCGGCGGGGGGTGGCGAAGGTGGAGCGGGCGTCGCAGACGGTCACCCGGTAGCCCAGCAGCACCCCCATCCGGACCAGGGCGGCGGTGAAGTCGACGGCCCCGAAGATCACCATCCGGGGGGGTGGGGCGAAGGCCTCGATGAAGACCGTCACCCCCGGCTGGCGCGCCTCGCCATGGGCCCCGTAGTGGCGGATCCCGGTCCGGCCCGCGACCAGCGCCGCGAGCGCGTCCCGGACCACCACCCGCTCCAGCTCCGGATCGCCGAGGCCCCCGAGCGGATCCTGGTGAGGACGCACCAGCAGGGTCGCCCCCAGCTGCGGACCCTCCACCACCGTGGCCAGCGCGGCGGGGTGCCCCGCGCGCAGGGCCAGGCTCAGCGCCTGGTAGAGGCCGCTCACCAGTCCAGGGGGGCGACCAGCAGGTGGATGGTGCCGCCGCAGGTGAGCCCCACCTCGAAGGCCTGGTCGTCGCTGATCCCGTAGCGGACCATGCGCGCGCCCTCGTGCCGGTGGAGCATCCCGAGCGCCTCCTCGACCACGGCGCCCTCGACACAGCCCCCCGACACCGAGCCCGCCACCTCACCGGCCTCGCTGACCGCCATCGCGGCGCCGGGCAGCCGGGGACCCGACCCCTCCAGGTCGACCACCCGGCAGATGGCGACGCGCCGTCCCTCCTGCCACCAGCGGTCGATGTCGTCGAGCAGCTCGCGCATGCCGGTCCGGCCCTCCCGCGGCCCGCATCCGAGTGTACCCGCCACCCGGGGGTGCGGGATCAGCCCGCCCGGGCCGATCCCGCAGGCGGCGGCGGGCTAGCCCGCGACCGACCAGTCCTCCGGCGTCAGCGCCGAGACGGCGTTCTGGACCACCCCGTGCAGCTGCTTGGCGATCACCGAGATCTGGAGGGGGGTGTTGACCCAGAAGATCATCGGCAGGGTGCGCGCCACGTAGTTCTCGTAGGTGAACATCGCCTGCGGGCTGCTGCTCACATGGGTCGCCCGCACGTTGGCGCTGTTGACGGGGTCCTGGTAGCCGCCGGCATTCGCCGGGGAGAGCACCTGGCCACCGGTGGGATAGGGGCTGCCGAAGCTCCACCCGCCCCACATCGCGAGGTCCCAGGTGCAGGTGGGGCCCTTGGTGCAGGGGTTGGCGATGCTGATGACGGTGTTGAACGGGACCGCGGAGAGGTTGAGCGTGAGCCCGACCGCGGTGGCGGCCGACTTCCAATCCTCCATCTCCTGCTCGTACTGGAGCGTCCCCGACGAGTACACGACTGTGAAGGTGAGCGGGGCGCCCCGGCGGATCCCGGCACCGCACTGGTCATCGGCGGTGCCCGGTCGGATGCAGGTGCTGGTGCCGTTGCGCACCACCTTCCACCCGTGGGCGGCCAGCAGCCGGGCGGCATGGGCGGGGCTGAAGGGGTAGGGGTTGTGCGCCTCGTAGGAGCTCACGTAAGGGCCCTTCGGCTCCACCGGAACCGGACCGTACTCGGGGTAGCCGTACCCCTTAAGGATGGTCCTGATCCACAGCGGCTGGTCGACCAGCAGCTGCAGCGCCTGGCGCAGGTACAGCTGCCGGAACAGCGGCGCCATCTGCTTGTTGGTGAAGTTGAGCACGACGTAGTTGAGGCCCACGTCGGGCCAGGGCTGGACCCGGTCACCCTGACGGGTGAAGGAGGGCGCGAGGCTGAGATCGGTGGTGGGGATGTAGCCGTAGTCGACCTCACCGGCGCGCAGCGCGTCGAACTCGGCCGCGTTGCTGGTGAAGGGCAGCTCGATCAGCTTGGCGATCCGGGGCTTGACCGCTCCGGTGTACTTGGAGTTGGGGACGAACACCGAGTACCCGGTGGAGGCATTGAAGGCGGTCAGCCGGAAGGGTCCGTCGATCACCTGCCAGAGCGGATTGGTGGCGTAGGTGCTGAGCGAGGCGGACTGGCGGCTGAGATAGGTGTACACCGCCACCGCCCCCTTGGTGGTGAGGTCGTAGTTGCCCACCGGCGTGTGCGCCGAGGTCTTGTCCCAGGCCTGCTGCGGCAGCGGGGTGATGATGGGAAGCTCGTTGTTGATCAACCAGGCGGGGGAGTAGGCGCGGTCGAAGGTGAGGGTGAACGACCGGGCGCTGTTGACGGTGAAGCGGGTGATGAAGTCGGGGAAGTCACCGGCGACGTACCCGCCCCAGTTGGCCTTGTTGGCCCGCAGCAGGTTGAAGTCGAACTGGGCGTCGCGGGCCGTCACCGGCTGGCCGTCCGACCACCGGTAGGGCCGCAGGGTGACCTCCACCGCGCGATCGCCGTGGAGGAACCGGGGCGGATAGGCGAGGCTCAGCTGGGTGCTCGGCACCAGCTTGGCGCCGCTACCGATCCAGTACAGCGGTCGGAACATCAGCGGTTGGAAGTCGGTGAGGTTGCCGATGCCGTACTCGGCCCCCGGCGTGATCGGGAAGATGTAGTTGGGACTGGCGCCCGGCCCCAGCGCGAAGGTGACGGTGCCCGCCCTGGCCCGACTGCCGACCGCTGCTCGCGCCGCGCCCACGCCGGCCGTGGTGGCAGCCAGCACCACCGTCAGTCCCAGCGCCCCGACCACCAGCCGCGGCCGGGACCAGCTCATCGCGCGCCTGCGGTTCATCAAGGTGCCACCCCTTGGAAGCCGGCGTCCGCCTATGCTGGCCGCAGATGGTAGCACGAGCCGGGGGAGTCGGCCCCGGGGCCGAGATCGCGGCCGCGGGGGTTCGCCACCAGGTGGTCCTGGAGGATCACGATCTCGGCCCCGGGGCCGAGATCGCGGTGGTGAGCCGGCGGGTGACGGACGGCGAGACCTACCGTTCCCACTGCTGGCGGATCGAGCTGAGCTCGCGCCGGGCCCACCCCCTCACCGCCGGAGCGGTGCGCGACACCACCCCGCGGATCAGTCCGGACGGGCGCCGGCTGGCCTTTCTCCGCACCCCAGCGGACCAGCCCGACCCCCCGACCGCCCTCATGGTCCTGGACCTCCGCGGGGGCGAGCCGGTCGTGGTCGGGCGCCCGACCCACGGCGCCAGCTCGCCCGCGTGGTCGCCGGACGGGAGCCGCCTCGCGTTCCTGGCACCGTCCGACCCACCGCGCTTCATCGTGGGTCCCACCCGGCCCGGACGCAGCCCCACCAGCCGCCGGATCACGCGCATCGACTGGCGCCGGGACGGCGTGGGCCACTGCGACCGCCGCGCTCACCTCTTCGTGGTGGCCGCGCGCGCCGGGGCCCGCCCGCGCCGCCTGACCCGGGGCGACTACGACGTCAGCGATCCGGTGTGGGCCCCCGACGGCGCCTCGATCGCCTTCGCGGCGGACCGCGGCCCCGACCCGGAGCAGCACCCCCGCACCACCATCTGGCGGGTCCCTGTGACCGGAGGGGAGGCGCGCCAGGTGCTGGCCCTGGCCGGACCCGCCAGCCACCCGGCCTTCTCGCCCGACGGGAGGTGGGTGGCGGTGGTCGGGGTGGACGCGCCCGACCCCGCGGACGATGCACTCCCCCGACTCTTCGTGGGTCCGGCGTCGGGGGGTGCCCCGCCGCGGGTGCTGGCGGGCGACCTCGACCGTCCGGTCGGCGTCTTCGCCGACACTGATCTCTGCGGCTGGACCAGCGAGCCCCGGCCGGGTCCCTGCTGGTGCGGCGACGACGCCCTGGTGGCGCTGGTGAGCGACCGCGGCCGCACCCGCCCGTGGTGCTTTGCCTTCGACCCCTCCGGCGCCGGCCCGGCCGCGGCGCCGACTCCCCTCGGCCCCGAGGACCTGCTCGGTTGGAGCCTGGCCGTCCGCGGCCGCGCCGTGACGGTGGTCGCCGCCTGCGGCACCCAGGCACCCGAGCTGCACGTGGTCGGGGTCGGCGCATCCGCGTCCCCCCGCTCGCGACCCCGCACACGGATCGGGTCGAGCTGGCAGCGGCACCTGCCGCCGGTGCGGGTGGAGGAGCGCGAGATCGTGGGCCCGGCCGGCCCGATCCACACCTTCGTGGTCGAGCCGCCGGGCACCGCCCACCGAGCCCTGCCGCTGGTCGTCGATGTGCACGGCGGCCCGGTGGGAGCGTGGGGCCCGACCCCGCCGCTGGAGGCGCTGCTCCTGGCCGGGCGTGGCTACCGGGTGGTGCTGCCCAACATCCGCGGCTCCGCCAGCTACGGGCGGGCGTGGACCGCAGCCCTGCTGGGGGGCCGCTGGGGGGATGTGGACGCCGCCGATGTCCACGCGGTGGTGGACGACTGCCTCGCCACCGGCCGAGCCAGCGCCGACCAGATGGGCGTCATGGGTCTGTCGTACGGCGGCTTTCTCGCCCAGTGGCTGGTCGCGACCAGCTCGCGCTTCCGCGCCGCGGTCGCCGAGAACGGCGTCAGCAACCAGGTGAGCGCCTTCGCCAACTCCGACACCGGCCCCCTCTACAACCGCAGCGCGGGGCTCGGGGACACACTCTCAGCGGCGGGGGTGGCCACCCTCTGGCGGCAGTCGCCCTTGGCCCACGTCGAGAGCCTGCGCACCCCCCTGCTGATGCTGCAGGCGGAGGCGGACCTGCGCTGCCCGCCCCAGGACAACGAGCAGCTCTTCATCGCCCTGCGGCTGCTGGGGCGCCCGGTCGAATACATCCTCTACCCCGAGGAGTCGCACATCTACATGGCGACCGGTCGGCCGGATCGTCGCATCGACCGGATGACCCGCGTCATCGAGTGGTTCGACCGCCATCTCACCGCGCTCCCGTCCCCCGCTGGAGATCCTCCATCCGCCGCCGGAACCGGGGGTCCTGGCGCGCCGGGGCCAGCCGCTGGGTGAAGACCTCCACGTAGCCGTCGGGGTCGACGCTGACTAGGTCCAGCGTGTTCCACGGGGTGGGAGCGAGCCCGGCCCGCCAGGGTGGCCAGGTCGATGCCCTCGGCCGACACGGTGATGCGGACGCCGCCCGGTCCCACCGGCGGGGTCCCGCGGGCGGGCGCCAGCAGCAGGTCCTGGTATCGCCAGCGCTGCAGCTGCACCAGAGCGGCCGAGCCCGACGGCCCGGGACGCTCCGCCAGGGCGACGACGTCGAGCGCCCCCACGTACCCGTCGCGGCTGACGGCGCGGTCGCGCACGGTGAGGGCGGCGACCTGCGGCACCGCGTAGATCTCGCGGTCGACGGTGGGGACCGGGACCTCACTCATCGCTCTGCCCATCGGCGTTGGCGTGGATCGCCTCGTGGACGTACGCCGCCAGCCCAGCTGCGTACCGCTCGTAGTGGGCCGCGAATCGCCGATCGGTGAGGGTGAGGTCGGCCAGCCCCCGGTGCATCTGGGGCGTGCAGGGGTAGTAGACCCGCTCGAGGTGCTGCCGGTGGGCCTCGGCGACCGCCGTTGCCTCGGAGCCGCCGGCGGGGGCGCCGGCCGCCATCAGGGCGGCGTAGCGACGGCAGATCTCATCGAACTCCGCCCGGACCCGCTGCCAGTCGGCCTTGGTGTAGCCGGCGGTGCGCCGCTGGGACTCGGCCCACGCCGACGTCTCGCCCCAGCGCCGCTCGGCCTCCTCGGCGTAGCCGGTGGGGTCGTCGCCGCCGAAGACCTCCACCATCTCGTGGGGATCAAGCTGCAGTCCCATCCGTCGTGCCTCCATCATCTTGGCCACCGCCTGCCGCATCCGCTCCAGCTGCTCGATCCGGTCGGTCAGCAGCCGGTGCTGCCGGCGCAGCTGGGCGAGCGGGTCGTCGGCCGGGGCGTCGAGGAGCGTGCGGATCTCGGCGATGCCCATCCCCACCTGGCGATAGCACAGGATGCGCTGGAGCCGCTCCAGGTCGGCGGCGGAGTACATCCGGTAGCCGGACTCGGTCCGCAGGGTGGGGCGGAGCACACCGGCCTCGTGGTAGTGGTGGAGGGTGCGCACGGTCACATTCGCCAGCTTGGCGACGGCGCCCACGGTGTAGGGGGTGCGGGAGATCATGGCCGCCACCCTACGCCCTGCCGCGGCGTCAGGGTCAAGCTCGCGTCCGCCGCCTGACGCCTATCCCGGCTGGATTCCCCAGCTCGCCGAGAGGCAGGCTCCGGGGGTCAGGGTGCGCAGCCCCACCCCGCTGCGGAAGGCGTTGGGGGCACAGGTCATCGGCTCCACCGCCAGGCCGCGGCGACGCGAGCCGGGTGCGGCCAGGGTGTCGCCGGTGTAGAGCTGGAGGTGGCTGTGGGCCGCATCCGCCCAGAGGCGAACGACGCGACCGCCGGCGGGGGCGCGAAGCTCGACCACGGTGCGCCCGTCGGGGTCGGGCGCCAGTCCGGTGAGCGCGACATCCAGAACCGCGGCGCCGATCCGCCGGGGGGAGCGGAAGTCGTACCCGGTGCCGTCGACCGGCCGCTCGGCCCCGGTCGGCACCCGTCGGTCGTCCAGCTCGAGCCAGCGGGAGGCGGGTACGGTGAGAAGGGCGTCGTCAACCACCGGAGTCCCGACCGTGAGATAGGGGTGCGCGCCCAACCCGCAGGGCAAGGCCGACCCGCCCCGATTGGTGGCGGTGACCGTCACCCGCAGGCCGTCGGGATCGAGCCGGTAGGTCGCCCGGCAGGCGAGCGTGAACTCATACCCGGGCTGGGGATGCACGGTGACGGCGAGGGTGACCCGCTCACAGCTGAGCTCCACCGGCGACCACTCCAGCCAGCGCACCAGGCCATGGATGGCGGAGCCGGTGGCGGGCTCGGTCAGCGCCAGCTGGTGGGCCCGTCCCTGGAAGGTGTACCGGCCGTCGGCCACGCGGTTCGGCCAGGGGACCAGCAGCTGGCCGTGGCTGTCGGACCGCTGGCTGATCTCGAAGCCGTCGAGCGCGGGAGCGTCGTCGACCAGGTACCGGCGCAGGGTGGCGCCCACCGTGGTGACGGTGGCGCGCTGCCGCCCGAGCCGCAGCTCGAGCTGACGCCCGCTGGGCGGCAGCGCCCCGGGCGCGGCCATCCCCGCGCCTACTCCCCCACCGGGGGGACGGGCGGGGGAAGGTCCGCAGGCTGGAGGTCGGGGTGGCCGTGCTCCGAGGGAACCATCACCGTGCGCCGGAACGAGCACACCAGCTCGTCCCGCTGGTTGCGGACGCGCGTCTCCACGACCACCACCCCGCGGTCGGGCTTGCTCGCCGAGGGCGTGACGCTCAGCACTGTCGACTCGGCGTAGACGGTGTCGCCGTGGAAGGTGGGAGCGAGGTGGCGCAGCTGGTCGACCTCCAGATTCGCGATCGCCTTGCCGCTGATGTCGGCAACGCTCATCCCGAGGGCGAGGCTGTAGACCAGATTCCCCACCACCACGTTGCGGCCGAACTGGGTCCGCTCGGCCGCGTAGGCGGCATCGGTGTGGAGGGGGTGGTGGTTGAGCGTGAGGGCGCAGAAGAGGTGGTCGTCGGCCTCAGTGATGGTCTTGCCGGGCCAATGCCGGTAGGTGGCCCCCACCTGGAACTCCTCAAGGTAGCGTCCGTACTGCATCCGTGGCCTCCTGCTCGCGATCCACCGTCGGGGCCGGCGCGCCGGCCCCGCCAGCATGCCACGGGGCCGCCCGAGCAGCGGCGGATCAGCCCACCGCCTCAGACCGCCCAGGCTCGCTCTCGGACGCCGGCGGCTCGTAGAACCCAAGACGCTCCACCCAGCCCTGCAGTCGCGGGGGCGCCCACCAGTTGGCGGGGCCGAGCAGGCGCATCACCGCCGGCACCAGCACTCCCCGGACCAAGGTGGCGTCCACCGCCACCGCCAGCGCCATCCCCAGCCCGAGCGCCTTCAGCTCGAGGATGTTGCTGAGCGCGAAGGCGCCGAAGACGGTGATCATGATCAGCGCGGCGCTGGTGATCAGGCCCCCGGTGGCACCCAGCCCCTCGGCGACCGCGCGGCGGGTGTCGCCGGTGGCCACATACCGCTCTCGGATCCGCGAGAGCAGGAACACCTCGTAGTCCATCGAGAGGCCGAAGACGATCGCGAACATCAGGACCGGATCGGTGGCGACGATCGAACCGGCCGGGGTGAAGCCGAGCAGCCGGGCGAGGTGGCCCTGCTGGAAGATCCACACCAGGGCACCGAAGGCGGCGCTCAGCGAGAGCAGGCTCATCATCACCGCCTGCAGCGGCAGCAGCAGGGATCCGAAGGTCAGCAGCAGGACCAGCGCGGTCACCCCCATCACCACCGCGACCGCGACCGGCACAGTCCGCTGGAACGCCTGGGTGAAGTCGACCGCGTCGGCGGCTCCGCCGGTGACGTAGGTGCGGGCATCGGGCGGGGGCCGGACCGCGCGCACGCGCAGGACCAGGCGATTGCCGGCGGGAGCGTTGGCGTTGGCGTTGTTGCCCACCTGCAGCTGGGTCACCCGTCCGGCCAGGAATGCGGCGATGTAGCTGGTGACGCGGTGCGGCCGGCGGTCGGCCGGCAGCCTCAGCCACCGGAGATAGGCCGCCCGGGTGACGTGGGGCGGGGGGGCGAGGACGCTCTGCACCGAGGTCACCCCGGGCACCCGGCGCAGTCGCTGGACGTAGGCGGCCAGCTGCCGCTCACGGGTCGGAGTCAACCCCGGGGTCGGGTAGGCCACCACCGGGTTGAGGACGTCGCCCCCGCCCGCGCTGGGAAAGTCGCGCGTGAGCAGGGCGAAGCCGGCCCGAGGGGGGCCGGGCGGAATGTCCGCGACGCTTCCCCCAGTTGACAGCCGCAGCGAGAGGAACGGCGTCCCCACCACCAGCAGCAGCGCCACCGCCGGCACCACGATCGGCAGCGGGTGGCGCATCACCAGTCGCGCCACCCCGGCCCAGAAGCCCGCCTGCCCGCGCCCCGGGCCGCCGGCGGGGACGGGGCGCCGACGGTGGGGCCCCGATGGTACGAGGCCGCGCCGGCGCGGCCACCCCACCCGCAGGCGGTTCACCCGCGGGCCCAAGAGAGCCAGCACCGCCGGCAGCGCGGTCAGGCCGAAGAGAAGGGTGCAGCAGGCGACGACCACCCCGCCGATTCCCATGCTCCGCAGCCCCGGGGCAGGGAAGAGCATGAGCGAGCTGAGACCGATCGCGACCGCCGTGCCCGAGATCGCGATCGCCTTGCCCGCGCTCGCCATCGTCCGTTCCAGCGCGCGCTCGACATCCCCTCCCGCCATCTCCTCGCGAAACCGCCGCACCAGGAAGAGGGCGTAGTCGATGGCGAGCCCGAGGCCGATGATGGTGGCGACATTGGTCACGAAGATCGACATCTGCAGGTGGGCCGCCAGCAGGGAGACGATCGCGAGCGCGGTCGGCAGCGCCAGCCCGGCGGTGAGCAGGGGCAGGGCCGCGGCCACCAGCGAGCCGAAGACGAACAGAAGCAGGACCAGCGAGATCGGCAGCGTGATTGCCTCGGTCCGGGTGAGGTCGCGCTGCAGGGTCGAGTTGTAGAGGGCGTCGACCGGCGGAGCCCCGGTGATCAGCGTGCGCAGGCCCTGGGGATGCCCGATGCGGGCCTCGATGGCCCCGAGTCGGCTGATCGCCTGGTTCTCCGAGATCGACAGGTTGACGACCGCGAAGGAGGCGCGACCCCGGTCACCGAGGAAGGTGTGGTCGCCGGTCGAGGCGTAGGTGAGGATCGAGCTGACCGGTCCGTACCCCCGCAGCCGGCGCAGGCTGTGGGTGATCTGGTGTTCCACGGGAGGGTCGGCGGCATCGGGTCGGGGGCTGACGTAGACCACCACCAGCGAGGTGCGCCCGCTTCCGAAGGCCTGGGCCAAGAGCGCCTCGGCGCGCGCGGAGTTCGATCCCGGGATGGTGAAGCCGCCCGGGCTCAGCTGACCGCCGAAGGCGGTCGAGAGCGCGACCGCCGCCACCGCCAGCCCCAGCATGACCAGGGGCAGCGAGCGCCGGTGACGATAGTCGAAGCGGCCCAGAGCGGTGAACACGAGGGCTCCTCGGCGGGGGGCCGTCCGCGTCCCGGCCCGCGGGGCTTGGCGAGGGGCATCCATTCATGAGAGAATGAATGAACGTTCATTCGGGATTCTAGTGGGGGCGCTCCAGCCTGTCAACCGCCCTCGAGGGAGCGATGGAGAGCGAGCCCAGGGGGCCGAGACCGGGCCAGCAGCGGGCGACCGCCGCGCTCGCCCCACCGGGCCGTCCCGGCGGAGCCCCGCTGGCCGGCCCGGCCCCGGTCCCGGCGCGACCGGAGGGCGCCGAGACGCGGAGTCATTCCGGGGCCGAGGCGAGGATCCTCGACGGAGCCGCGCGCGCCTTCGCCGCCACCGGGTACCACGGCACCGCCGTGCCGTCGATCGCGGCCGCGGCGGGCGTGTCGGTCGGGCTGATCTATCGCTATTTCACCAGCAAGGCTGAGCTCTTTCTCGCGGTCTGCGCCCGCCAGGCGGAGGGGGGGATTGGGGCCCGCACCGCCGAGCTCGCCGCCATCGGCGATCCCCGCGCACGGCTGGCCGCGGCGGTGGCCAGCTTCGTCGCCGACCTCACCTCCGGGATCTGGCCCAGCGTAGAGGCGAGCGCCTACGCGGAGGCCGAGCAGAATCCCAGGATCCGCGAGCTCTTGAGCCGCCGCTCCGATCGCGTCCGCGCGGCCGCCGGCCTGCTCCTGGAGGACGCGATCCGGCGGGGTGACGCCCCGGCCGGGCTCGCGGTGGGGCCACTCACTCTGGCGATCGCGATGCTCTTCGACGGGGCCCGGCTAGCCCGGGTGGTGGCCGGCGATGGGTTCCCGGCGGACGAGTCGGCGGCGGCGATCACCGCCCTGGTCGGGGGAGCCCTGGGCTGGACCTGAGCCGCTCGGCCGCCCGCGGACCGGCGCCAGTCGATGTCGGCGAGCCGGGATCACGGGCCCCCCGACCCCGGGACCGCGCCGGGCACTGGAACGCTCCCCAGTTGGGCTCAGTCGGCTCCGGTGATGCCGGCCACCGCCATCGCCTGACCGAGGTCGCGGCGAAGGTCGTCGCGGTCCTCGATCCCGACCGAGAGCCGCAGCAGCGACGGGGCCAGGTGGGCGTCCTGGGGCCAGCGGGCGCGCCGCTCCAGGGTTGACTCGACGCCGCCGAGGCTGGTGACGTGGCTCCAGAGCCGGGTGGCGCGGCAGACCGCCTCCGCCTGCTCGGCTGAAGCCCTCAGCTCCACCGTGACCACGGCCCCGAGGCCTCCTTCGAGCTGGCGCCGGGCCCGGTCATGGTCGGGATGGCTCGCCAGGGTGGGATGGTGGGTCCGCGCGACCCGCGGGTCGGACGCCAGCCGCGCCGCCAACCAGGCGGCGGTCGCCATCTGCCTCGGGACCCGCAGCGCCAGCGTGCGGACGCCCCGGAGCGCCAGCCATGCCTCCAGCTGACCGGGGATCGCGCCCTGCGCGCTCCGGTAGGCGCGCAGGGCGTCGGCCCGCTGGGTGGTGGCGGTCACGACCGCGCCGAGCACCAGGTCGCTGTGACCCCCGATGTACTTGCTAGCGGAGTGCACCACGAGGTCGGCACCGAGGCGAAGCGGCTGGCAGGCGATCGGGGTGGCGAAGGTGTTGTCGACGAGGCAGAGCGCGCCCGCGCCATGAGCGGCGGCAGCGACCGCGGCGATGTCGGGGACTCGGAGCATCGGGTTGGTGAGGGTCTCGAGGCAGACCAGATCGGCACCGTCGCAGGCCCGGCTCGCCAGCTCAGTATCGGCCGACTCCACCCACCGCACTCTCAGGCGTCCCGCAGCTTCGAGCTCTCGCAGCAGGTGGCGGGTCCCTCCGTAGGCGTCGACGGGAGCGACCACGGTCCCACCCGGGGGGACCAGCTCCACCGCGGCGCGGTAGGCGGCCATCCCCGAGCCGAAGAGCACGGCGCCGGCGCCCCGCTCCAGCTCCGCCAGCACCGTCTCCAGCCGCTCCCAGGTCGGGTTGTGGTCCCGGCCGTAGCTGTAGGGGGCGGGGTGGTCGTGGGCATAGATCGAGGTGGCCACCAGCGGCGGGGCGATCGCGCCGGTGCCCGGGTCGGGGCTCATCCCGGCATGGACCGCGCGGGTCGCGAGCGCCCACCCGTCCTCGGCCGCCGCTCCGGTCACAGGACCGCGGGGTCCGGCGCGGAGAGCAGCCCGTCGAGGCCCGCGGCGCCGGCCCGCGCCACCAGCTGCGCCGCCATCTTCCGCGACGCTTCGTCGATCATCTCGTCGCCCAGCATCACCGCCCCACGATGGTCCTCCTCGGCGGCGGCGCGGTAGGCCGCCAGGATCGCCTGGGCTCGCTCGACGTCCGCCGGGCGAGGGGTGAAGGCGCGGGTGACCGGCTCCAGCTGGCTCGGGTGCAGCGCCCACTTGCCGTCGTAGCCGAGCGCCGCCGCCCGCGCCGCCGAGCGCCGGAGCCCCTCCAGGTCGCGGATCGCCGCAAACGGCCCGTCGATCGCCTGCTTGCCACAGGCACGCGCCGCCACCACGATTCGGAACAGGGGATAGTGCCAGAGGTCCCCGGGGTAGTCCGGCGATTCCTCACCCACCGTCAGCTGGGGCAGCCCCATCGAGGCGGCGAAGTCACCGGGACCGAAGATCACCGTCTCCACCCGATCGTGGGCCGCGATGGCGTCAACGTTGACCAGCCCGCGCGCGTCCTCGATCTGCGCCTCGAGGCCGATGCGACGGTCGAGCCCGATCTCGGCCTCGAGGCCGGCGAGCAGCCGGTCAGCGAAGGCGATGTCGCCGGCGTCCTGGACCTTGGGCAGCATCAGGGTGTCGAGGCGGTCGCCCGCCCCCCGGACCACCGCCTCGATGTCCCCCAGCACCAACGCCGAGCCGATCTGGTTCACGCGGACGCAGCGCAGGGTGCGGCCGAAGTCGTGCCGGCGCAGGGCCTCCACCACCTCACGGCGCGCCGCCACCTTCTCGGAGGGAGCGACCGCATCCTCCAGGTCGAGGAACACCTCGTCGGCGCCGCTCGCGGCGGCGCGCTGCATCATCTTGGGATTCGAACCGGGGCAGGCGAGGACGGCTCGACGCAGGCGCATGGGCCCCGATCATAGCCGGGATCCGGCACGCACGTGGACACGCGCCGGGAAGACGCCGCGCCGCGCGGATCCTCAAGACGACGGGGTGGCTCGCGGTGCACGACGGCCGCGGACGGCGCCACCGGTGGTCGCCGCCTCGACCGCCAGCGGCTCGTCTCGGGTCATCGTGGGGGGGGTGCTCCGCCGGTCCCGAAGCACCCCTGCCGACCACCCGGGAACCGCCCTCCATCCGGGGAGACGCTGGTCCTCTGCCACCGGCCTGCCACCGTCGTCCCCCCGGAAGAGGGCAGCGCACGCCACCGAGCCCACCGCAACCGCCGAGACGATTCGGGTAACAGGCTGGGAGCTCCGGCACAGGACCGGGCGTCCGACACCGCCGGCCCGGCTCGGCGTCGCTCCAGGACCCGCGTGGCCGCCGCACGGGCCGCGGCCACACCAGCGCCGGCGTCGACGAGAGCCCGGCAGAGCCTCCACCAGGTCGTGGGACGAGTTCGAAGAACCCGCGGGGAGGGCATCCGGCGGCGGCTCGCGGTGCAGTGGAATGACAGGCTGCGGGCCGCACTGTCGATCGCCGAAAGACTCAGGTCCGACTCGTGGCACGGACCCACCCTCGCGACCAGCCGAGTGAGCCGCGGCTCCGGGTCCCCACCGTGCGGAGCGGCCCCGTCACGGCACACCGGGCTGGCTGCGCAGCTCGCAAGGATGCCTGACTCTGGTCGCACGTCTGTCCCGGCCCGGGCTAACCCTGTCGGTCCCCGACGTCGGTCCGTGCTCGGTGCGACTCTCCCCAAGCGCTGGGCGGTCGATCTGATCGGACGCCCGCGGTCTCGGGTCCCGCGGCGGGTCGCCGTCACCAGCCGAGCCGGAGAGGCTGGCCGAGAGCGCCTTGTGGAGGATGATCGGGATCGAGCGGGCGTTTCTGGCCGTGGATAGGGCATCAGCCAAGCCTGCGGCGACCAGCAGCGGTCCGGTCGCAGCCCGGTGGATCGGGGCCACCCCGGGCGGGGTGCTCAACGGTCGTGGCGGGCGCCGACATCCCCCTGGGGGTCGTCTTCATGACGCCTGACGCCCGCGCGCACCCACGACCTGCCGCGGCTCGAGCCGACCGCGGCGACCCGGGACGGGGAGCGGCCCTGGGCGGGGCCGGTGTCCCTGCCGCGCGATCGGGACTGTAACCCGCACACGACCCAGGCGCCTCCGGTTGAAGCTGGCTCGTGCGGGACGGCGGAGCGACGCGCGGCGGGGATTGCCCTCTACGTCGCGGTCGCCCACGCGGTCATCGCCGCTCGCCGCCCAGCGTGGCAGAACGGGAAGCACCACCTGTGCGCCACCGGTCACAGCCGTCGTCAATGATCAATAGCACTAACCACTAAAGCGATCATCCGATATACTCGTCAACTGTGTCCCTGCACTCTTTCGTGGCGGCCGTGCTGCGGCGCGGAGTCGCCACCGAGGAACGGGCGCCACCGACGGCGGATCCTTGCCTCGCCGGACCGGCTCGCCGCCTCGGCGGGTCGCTCGCCCTGCGGCATGTGGACGCGGGGTCATGCAACGGATGCGAGCTCGAGATCGCGTCCGCTTTCGGTCCCACCTACGACCTTGAGCGATTCGGGGTCAGGCTGGTGGCGTCGCCGCGTCACGCTGACGCCGTGCTGGTCACCGGCGTGGTCACCCGGAATATGGCAGACCCCCTGCGGCGCACGGTGGGCGCCATGGCTCGTCCGTGCCTTGCGATCGCCCTGGGTGACTGCGCCAGCGGCTGCGGCGCGTTCCGCGGCGGGTACGGGGTGGCCGGCAACGTCGACTCGATCGTCCCGGTGGATCTCGCGATCCCCGGGTGCCCGCCTCGCCCCGAGGCCATCATCGACGCCCTCCGGCGCCTCACGGGCCAGTGAGCGAGGCGATCCTCGTCGCCGCCGCCGTGCTGGGTGTCCTGGCCGCCGCCGCCGGCCTCGCCCTGCCGGCCGGGCGCCGGGTCTCGGCCGCGGCCGGCCTGACGCTGCTGGCGTGCGTGGCAGCAGGGTGGACGGGAGCACAGGTGCTCGTCTCCGGCGAACCCATTCAGCTGCACTCGGCGCTGATCCTCCCGCTCACCGGTGTGCAGCTCGAGGTCGGCCCGCTGGGTGCCCTCTTCATGGTCGTCACCGCGGCAGTCGGAATCGGCGCGACGATCTATGGCGTCGGGTACGCGTCGCATGGCCTGGGGGGCCGGACGGCAGCGGCGGCGCTACCGATCTTCATCACCAGCATGCTGCTTGTCCCCGCGGCGGGCAGCGTGGCCACCTTCGTCGTCGTGTGGGAGCTCATGGCCATCTCGTCCCTGGTGCTGGTGCTGGTCGAACACCGCAACCGCGCGGCGACGCGCAGCGCCGCGCAGTGGTACGGGGTCATGACCCATATCGGGGCTGGGGCCATTCTGCTGGCCCTCGTCCTGCTCGCAGCCCACGCCGGCGGGCAGTCCTTCACCACCATCCGCGCCCACACCGCACATCTGTCGCGGCCAGTGCGGACGATCGTCTTCCTGCTCGCGCTGGTCGGGTTCGGCTCCAAGGCGGGCGCGGTGCCGCTTCATGTGTGGCTGCCCAAGGCGCACCCCGAGGCACCCGGCCCGGTCTCGGCGCTGATGTCCGGCGCGATGGTCAACCTCGGACTCTACGGCATCCTGCTGGTGGGCGACGAACTGCTCGGGGGCGGGCCCGGCTGGTGGTGGCTGGTGGTGCTCGGGGTGGGCGTCCTCTCCGCTCTCTTCGGGGCGCTGCATGCCGTCGCGGCCAGCGACCTCAAGGTCCTCCTCGCCTACTCGACCACGGACACGGTGGGTCTAATGCTGATCGGGATCGGCGCCGCTGGCGTGTTCGCGGCGGCCGCGCACACGGACGCGGCCGCCGTGGCGATGATGGCGGCCCTTCTCCTGCTGGTGAACCATGCGGCCTTCAAGCCCCTGCTGTTCCTCACCGCCGCGTCGATCCAGCGGGCGTCACGAAGCCGGGATCTGGATCAGCTCGGTGGCTTGATGCGACGGCTGCCGGTGACCGGACCTCTCTTCCTGGTAGGGGCGCTCGCGATCGCAGCAGTGCCTCCGCTCAATGGATTCGTCGGCGAGTGGCTCCTCTTCCAGAGCCTACTCCACGGCCTCGCCAATGCGACCCTCGCGATCGCCCTCGCGGTCCCGATCGCCGTCGCTGCCTTGGCGCTGACGGCCGGGCTCACGGCCGCCACTGTCGTGAAGGCCGTCGGCATTGGGCTGCTGGGCCAGCCGAGGTCGACGGGGGCGGCCGGTGCTCGCGAGGTGGCACTGTCGATGCGGGTCGGCCCGGGCCTGCTGGCGGGCGCATGCGTGATTCTCGGAATTGCTCCCATGGCCGTCCTCGGAGCGCTCCAGCCGGTCGCCGCGACTCTGGTCTCCGCGACCCCGATTCAGATCCTCCGGCCCGGAGTCGGGCTCAAACTGGCGGGCATCCCGGCTGCCATCTACCCGGCGTGGCTCGCCGTGGGAATCCTGGCCGCGGTGCTATCGCTCGCCTGGGGTCGGCGCGCGCTGGGACGGCGAGGGGGGCCGCGCCCGGTGCCGGCCTGGGGAGGAGGCACGGTGACGCCCACGCCACGGATGGCCTACACCGCCACCTCCTTCGCCGAGCCGCTCCGGCGCGTGTTCGACGACGTGCTGCGCCCCGACCAGGACCTCGACGTCAGCCACGTGGCCGAGTCGCGCTACGTCGTGGAATCGATCGCCTACCGGACCCGCGTCACCGACGCCATCGAGAGTCAGCTGTATCGGCCCCTGCTCGGAGCGGTCACCTGGTGGGGCGAGCGGGCACGCCGAGTCCAGAACGGCAGTGTGCACCGCTACCTGGCCTTCGGCTTCGTCGCCCTGATCGTTGTCCTGCTGGTAGCGGGATGAATGCGGCCGGCGCGGGCGGCGTGGCCGCGATCGCCGTCGCGGTCCAGATCGCCCTGGTCGGGGTGGGGGCGCCGCTGCTGGGTGGGCTGATGCGCAAGGTTCGTTGCCGGATGGAGGGCCGAGCGGGGCCACCTCTGCGCCAGCCGCTGCGGGAGCTCCGCAAGCTGGTGCGGCGGGAGCGCCTGCGCCCGGAGCACACCAGCTGGGTCTACGGCGCTGCCCCGCTGGTGCTGGTGGCCACCTCCGTCGTGGTCGCCGGCGTCGCCCCTATCGTGACCACGCGATCCCCGCTGGCCGGCGGCGCCGACCTCTTCGCCATCGTCTACCTGCTCCTGCTCGGCTCGCTCTTCCTCGGCTTGGCCGGCCTGGACAGCGGAACGGCGTTCGGCGGGATGGGAGCCAGCCGCGCGCTCACGCTAGGGGCACTGGCCGAACCTGCGCTCCTGGTCGCGATCCTGGCACTCGCGGTGCCGGCGCACAGCTCCAGTCTGCCGGTCATCATCCACGGCACCTTGAGGCACCCGGGCTGGGCCATCGGCCCTGCCCGGGTGCTGGCGCTGGCCGCATTCGTCGTGGTGGTACTGGCCGAAAGCGGGCGACTTCCCTTCGATAACCCGAGCACGCACCTTGAGCTCACAATGATCCACGAGGCGATGGTGCTGGAGTACGCCGGGCCGGACCTCGCCCTGGTGACGGCCAGCGAGCAGATCCGGACCGCGGTCCTGCTCGGTCTGCTGATGACAGTCTTCGTGCCCTGGGGCGTGGCGACCAGCTCGGCTCCGCTCGCGTTCGTCTGGGGCGCGATCACCCTCACCGCCAAGGTCGCCGGGGCGGGCGTCGCGCTGGCGGCCTTTGAGGTGGTCACGGCCAAGCTTCGGCTGTTCCGCCTTCCCGAGCTGCTGGCCGCAGCGTTCGTCGCAGCCACCCTCTCGGTACTCGTGGCCCTGGTGACAGCGTGAGCGGATCCGGCTTCGCGGGAGGCCTCGGCCTGGCCGCCGCCGCCGTACTCGTGTGTGCGATGGTGATCGTCTGGCGCCGCTCGGCCACAGCGATCGTCCACGCCCTCGCGCTCCAGGGTGCATCGCTCGGGACGGTCGCGCTGCTGCTCGGCCTTCACCAGCGCAGCGGGGTCCTGGTGCTGGTCTCCGTGCTGGTGGTCGCCGTCAAGGGCGCAGTGGTGCCGCGGCTACTCGCGCGCGTGGTGGCGGGAGACCCCGCCAGCCGCGAGACCGCACCCCTGGTGAACGTCCCCGCCTCCTTGGTCACGGCCGGGGCGCTGAGCTTCCTCGCCTACGCCGTCGCCCGGCCGCTCGCGGCCCTGGCACCACCACCGTCCGGTCGGCTCGTGTTCATGGGGATGGCGGTTCTCCTGATCGGCTTCTTCGTCATGGCCAGCCGGCGCCAGGCGATATCCCAGATCGTGGGCCTGCTCTTGGTCGACAACGGCATTGCGCTGGTGGCATTCCTGGCGACGGCGGGGGTGCCACTGCTGCTGGAGCTGGGGGCCTCGCTGGACGTGATGCTGGTCGTGGTCGTCCTGCGGGTCCTGGCCACCCGGATGCAGTCCGTCCTCGGGCGGGTCGATATCGGCCAGCTCCGAGAGCTGCACGATTGATGCTGCCCGTCGTAATCCTTGCTTTGCCGCTGGTCGCGGCCGGGGCCGCGGTGCGCCCGTGGCGGCCCTGGGTAGGCTGGGTCGGTGCGAGCAGTGTCGCGTGCGTGCTCGTGCTCGGAGTGGTGCTAGCGGCCCGGGTTGTCTCCGGCGCCCCGCTGATCGCGCTCGGCGGGCTGCTGCGGGTCGACGCCCTGAGCGCCTTCATGGTCATAGTGATCGGGTCAGTCGCCCTCCTGGCGACGTGGCAGAGCGTTCGCTACCTCACCCACGAGATCGGTGCAGGCCGATGCACACGGCGTCACGCCTCGCTGTATGCGGTGCTGGTCCAGGCATTCGTGGCGACCATGCTGCTCGCCGTCCTGGCCAGCAACGTGGGCGTGCTCTGGGTGGCGGTGGAGGCCACCACCGTGACAACGACCTTCCTGGTCGGCCACCGAGGTACGGCCAAGGCGCTGGAAGCGTCGTGGAAGTACATCGTGATCTGCTCCGTCGGCATCGCCATGGCCTTCCTGGGCACCGTGCTGGTGTACCTGGCCTCCGAACACGCGGGCGGCTCCACTCCCGGAGACCTCGACTGGACGTCTCTCATGCGCGCCGCTCGTCACCTCAATCCGGGCGTGATGCGCCTAGCCCTGGGTCTGCTCTTGCTGGGCTACGGCACCAAGGTGGGACTGGCACCGATGCACAGCTGGCTGCCGGACGCACACAGCCAGGCCCCAGCCCCGGTCTCGGCGCTGATGTCGGGCGTGCTCCTCAGCGTGGCCTTCTACGCGCTACTGCGTTTCGAAGCGATCGCCAACCGCACCCTCGGGGTGGGCTTCCCCCGCCTGCTGCTGGTGATTGGGGGGCTGCTTTCGCTCCTTGTCGCCGCCTCGCTGCTACTGACCCAGCGGGACTACAAGCGCATGCTCGCCTACCACAGCATCGAGCACATGGGACTGGTGGCCCTGGGCGCGGCCGCCGCCAGCCCCCTGGCGATTGCCGCGGTGCTGCTCCACGTGCTGGGTCACGGCCTCGCCAAGGCAGTTCTCTTCCTCGTCTCGGGCGAGATCCTGCTGGTGGAGAGCACGAGTGAGATCGCCCAGGTGCGGGCACTGCTGACGCGTCGCCCCGCGCTGGGAGGCCTCTTCGCCGCCGGGCTGATCGCCCTGCTCGGCCTGCCTCCCTTCAGCCTCTTCATCAGTGAGTTCAACATGCTGCGGGCGGAGGTCCAGACGGGACTGGTCGGCCCCGCCTCGGTCGCTCTCGTGGCGATGGCGGTCATCTTCGCGGCCGTCATGGCCCACGGCCGCCATCTGCTCCTGGGCGGGGCGAGCGGGTCCGCGACGCTGCCATCCCCCACCCCCCGGATGGTGACCCTGCCCTTGGTTGGCGGTCTGCTGACGTGTGCCGTTCTGGGGGTGTCCGCGTGGCCGTTGCAGACCCTGCTGGTGGCGGCCGCGCACGTGGTCGCCCGGTGACTGCCGCGGCTGGCAGCGGCGCGGGGCTTTCGCGCCGGGGGGGCGCCGACACGATCATCGACCTGGGGGCGGCGGAGCTGACCAGCACCGCCGCCGATCTGCTGGCCACGGACCATCGCCTGGCGCTCGTCGCCGCTCACGACGACGGCGACCAGTTGCGTGTCGTGTACCTCTTCACGGGGGGGCCTCCCGATCGCCGGGTCGAGCTGCATGTGCGCACGGGGACCCGACGCCCGTCCGTCCCGTCGCTGGCGAGCCTGTCGTTCCCGGGCAGCCGGTTCGAGCGCGAGATGCACGATCTGTTCGGCATCGAACCGGTTGGGCACCCCTTCCGGCGCCGCCTGGTGCGGCACCGGGGTTGGCCGGAGGGGTGGCATCCGATGCGGGCCGGGGCCGGTGCGCCGCCAGCCGTGGTGACCCAGGCTGCCCCCTTCCCGTTCGCCCAGATCCGGGGAGCCGGTGTCTACGAGATCCCGGTCGGGCCCGTACACGCTGGGCTGATCGAGCCTGGTCACTTTCGCTTCTGGGTGGTGGGGGAGACCATCCTCAAGATGAAGGCCCGCCTGTGGTTTCTTCACAAGGGGATGGAGCGCCTATTCCAAGGGCGGACTCCCATGGAGGGGATCGAGCTGGCGGAGCGGATCTCCGGAGACACCGCAGTGGGCCACGGCATCGCCTACTGCCTGGCGCTGGAGTCAGCGATCGGCACTGTGGTGCCAGATCGCGCGCAGGAACTCCGAGCCATTCTGCTGGAGATGGAGCGGCTGTACAACCACGTAGCCGACATCGGCGCGCTCTGCAACGATGCCGGATTCGGTCTCGCCCAGGCACGCGCGCTGATCCTGCGCGAGCGCCTGCTGCGACTCAATGACGCGATCACCGGGCACCGGCTGCTCCGTGGTGGCACCGTACTCGGAGGGGCCCAGGTGCGACGGCTCCCAACCGGCCCCGAGCTCACCGAGATCGGTGAACGTGCCGCGGCGCTGGTCGACCTCGCCCGGTCCCACCCGGTGGTGATGGACCGCTTCAGCGGTACGGCCGTCCTGACTGCCCCCCAGGCGCGTGACATCGGCGTCCTGGGGGTTGTGGCTCGGGCCTGCGGGCTGGAGCTGGACGCTCGAGTAGCCCACCCCTTCGTCGCGGGCGGCCCCACCATCCGTCCCGCCTGCCGAACCACCGGCGACGTGCTGGCGCGCTTCGATGTGCGTGCTGAGGAGGTGGCTGCGTCGCTGACCCTGCTGCGATGTCTCGTCGACGGCGGCGGGCCGCTGGCGTCAACGGCACCGGGCGCCGCTTCGGGCCCGCCGACTGGTCACGGCACCGGCATCGTCGAGGGATGGCGCGGGAGCATCGTCCACCGAGTCGAACTGAACCGTCACGGGCGGCTGTCACGAGTCAAGGTGGTCGACCCGTCCTTCCTCAATTGGCCGGCCCTCTCCGTCGCGCTCGCTGATACGATCGTGCCGGACTTCCCCCTGGCGAACAAGAGCTTCAGTCTGTCGTATGCTGGCAACGACTTGTGATGGCGCCTCCGCCCGAGAGTGGATCCAGTGCCATGGAGATCTCATCAACTGGTCCGGTGGGGCACGTGCAAGGGACTAGAGGCCACCCATCGGCCGTGGTCTCGGTCGGGACGACGGCAGCGTCGCTCCAGGACGGCGCGTGACCGCTCCCATCAACGAGGTGAAGGCCGAGTTCTTTCGCGTGCTCGGCCACCCCTCCCGGATCCGCATCCTGGAAGTGCTCCGGGAGGGAGAGCGGGCCGTGAGTGAGCTCGTCCCCGCAATCGGGCTGGAGGCGTCCCATCTCTCGCAGCAGTTGGGGGTGATGCGGCGTGCCCATCTGGTTCAGTCCCGCAAGGAAGGGTCGAGCGTCATCTACTCGGTCAGCGACCCGATGCTGTTCGAGCTGCTAGAGGTCGCCAAGCGCATCCTCACAGCGTCCCTCTCTGAGACCAGGGAACTCCTCGCCGAACTGGAGGCGTCCGACGGCCCGGCGCCCGCTATGGCAGGTGCAGTGGGGAGGTCGCGCGCGCGCGACCCCGCGGTGTCGGCGGGGAGGTGAGGCTCGGTCGGAAGCTGCCCAGCGGTCGTCGATCGTGGGCAGCGGTTCCCGCGGGCCGGTGGCAGCCGCCGCGATTGCGACGCTCGAGGCGAAGGCCGTGCGAGACGGGACCTGGGGCTCGCTCGGGCGAGTCGCTCTGCGGGTCCAGTCGACCCGACGGCAGCCTCGGCCCCGGCTAGGGTTCAGGACTGATACCGTCGTCCAAAGACGTCGCGTTCGATCTGGACGAACGTCCGCGAAGAGTCCCCGCCGGGAATGGTTGCCGAGCTCTGCACCACCCGATTCCGGTCAGCAGCGATCTGCGCCGCTGGGCTGCGTCAGCCGGGAGCGCGGGCCCTGCTCGCCTGCACCTTGGCCCGGATCATGGCATCGGCGCGGTCGGAGGGGCAGCACTGGCCGCTCCCTCACCCCGGACTCCGGGACCGCACCTACCGCAGGGGGAACCGGGGACGCCGAACCGCTTCGCCGAGTCGGGCACGTCCGCCGTCCGGAACGTGCCCGATGCAGGATGCGCGTTAGGCCCGCGGCGCGCCGGGGGAGATATCGGCGAGCGTCCTGCGCGTTGAGGTCGCACCGGCGCACGGGCGACACCGCTCCACCCCGCGGAACCTCGCTCGCGGTGGCGAGGGTCAGGCCCACCTCAATTACCCCGGCCCGACGCCATCAGCGGAGCACCCGCACCGCCCGGCAGTCGTCACGCCTCCGGACCACCAGGCCCACGACCGGGTCCGGGTCGAGACGTCCGACGACGCGCCGATGACGAGGAGCTCCAGGCAACACCGCTGGCGAGCCGCCGGAAGTCGCCTGCCTTGAGAATCAGGCGCGTCGGGTATAGCCTGAGCCAATGTTCTTCACGGGTCGCGTTCTCAAGGGCAATCGGCGAGCGAGGGTCCTCCTCACCGTTCTCATCCTGGTGGTCGGCTACCTGTTGGTGATCGCCATCGCCCTCTGATCGCTGGCCACCCAGCGGCTCCCAGAGATGTCGCCCCAGCCCGGCATCCGCCCCGGAGTCGAGCAGCACCTCGTCGAAGCCGTGGCCGAGTTGGCCGGCGATGCTGCGGCCGATCTCCCGGGCGCTGGCAGCATCGGGATCGGCCACCTTGAGGATCCGTCGACCGGGTGCCGCCGCGACCACCTCGATCGGCGCGCCGATGTTGGCCGCCGCCGTCGTCTGGGCCACGCCCGCGCCGCGGTCGGTGAGCAGGATGGCCGGACGTCGGTCGAGCACCCGCTTGACGACCACCCCCTCACAGGGCATCCGTGCCTCGGCACCAGGGATCAGGCCGGTCCGGATCACGGTGACAGGCCCACCGCTGTCGAGCAGCACCTGCTCAGCCGCCACCGTGCGCGCGGCATCGCCGGCATCGCCCGCGGCCACGGTGGGCTGAGTCTCGCGGATCGGGCTCGAGAAACCGGGGGGGACCGGCGAGTTGACGTGGTTCCACTCAGCGTCCGGGTCCACCGCCTTGCTCGAGATCATCACGGTGGACCGGGCTCTCCGCGCCATCGGCAGGAGGCGAGCTGCCTGCCGAGCGGTGAAGCAGATGCAGTCCACCAGCAGGTCCACGCCGTCGCCGGCGGCGGCGGCGCAGCCGATCGGGATCGTGGCCCACGGCGGCGACGAACCGAGCCTTCTCGGAGGCGATGTCGGGCGGGAGGTGGGCCGGGACGCGCCCGCCGAGAGCCACCTCCCAGCCGGCCGCGAGCCGCCGCCGGGCGGTGGCACAGCCGATCGGTCCGGTGCCCCCGATCACGAGCGCGCGCGGCATCGCGGGGGTGTACCGTGAGCCAATCCACTGGGACCCGAGCGCGGCCGCGGCCGTGGATCCGATCGAAACTCGACCCGCCGGGGCGATCGCGCCGGCCCCACGGACGTGCGCACGGGGGCGAGGGGATGACTCACGGACGGGGGGCGCGGGTGCGCCGGCGGGGTTGGTGGCCGCGGCAACGCGGCTGTCGGGGATGCTGCGGGTGCTGCTCGGGCTGCCTGCTGGTCGCGCTCGGCCTGGCGGTCGTCCTCGCCCTGTACACCATCATCCCCAACGCCTATCCGGCCTACCCGAGCGCCGCCCGCGCCGGCGGCGCCGAGCCCGCCCCACCGGTACGCGCCGCCGGCCTGCCGTGGCTGCACAGCACGGGGCGGGTGATCGCAGACCAGGCGGGACGCCAGGTGCTGCTGCGGGGGATGAACGTGATCGGGCTGCTGCACGCAAGGGACACCGGCAGCGGGCGGCTCCCAGGCCCGAGCGGGTTTGCCCAGATGGCGCGGGACGGATTCGATGTCATCCGACTGCCGATCACCTGGGCCCAGATCGAGCCGCGCCCGGGGCGCTTCTCGACCGCCTACCTCGGCCGCATCCGACAGGTGGTCGCCGACGCCGCCGCCCACGGGATCTACACCGTGATCGACCTGCACAACATCGATTGGAGCCAAGCCTACGGCGGCGACGGCGCCCCCGCGTGGGCGATCGCGGGGCCGCTCCCCCACCGGGTCCCGCTGGCGCCGCCATGGGACCACCATGTCGCCCCCGGGGTGCTGGCCAGCTACGGCATCTTCTGGATGGACTGGGGCGGGTGGCAGGCGGACGTCACCGCCGCCTGGCGCTTCGTGGCGCAGGCCTTCACCGACGACCCCGCGGTGGCAGGGTACGACCTCTGGAACGAGCCCCACCCGTTCCCCATCCCCCCGGGGCTGTACGAGTCCAAATTCCTCCTGCCCTTCGAGGCCCGGCTCATCACCGCCCTGGCGCGGGTGGCGCCCCGCCAGATGTGGATCACCGAGCAGACCCTCGACTTCGGGCTCCCCACCTACGTGGGTCGCCTCCCCTACCCCAACCAGGTCTACTCCAGCCACGTGTTCGCGACCCTGCTCGAGCCACCGTGGCAGACACCGGTGCCGGAGTACGCGACCCCGCTGCGGATCCTCGACGCTCAGGCCGGCACCGCCGGCGCCGCCGCCTGGGTGGGCGAGATCGGCGGTCCCCCGACGCCGGGCTCCGACCGCTGGATGGCCCGGGAGATGAACCAGCTGGACCACTTCCGGCTTGGATTCGCCTACTGGGCCTGGAGTGGGGCGGGGTCGTGGTCGTTCGTGGATCAGCCGCAGCGGCTGCGACTCGTCGCCCGCGGCTACCCGCGGGCGACCCCGGGGAGGCTCACCTCGCTGCGCTTTGATGTCGCCACCGGCCAGCTCAGGGTGAGCTTCACCGGACGAACCCGCGGTCGCGCCCTCCTCGTCGCCGTTCCCGGCTTCGACACCCGCTACCGGCTCCGCACCAGCGATCCGGCCGGCGCCGTCGTCGCACACCTCGACCGCGCCACCCACGTGCTGAGCGTGGTGATCCGGGACCGGCGGACCCACCACACGGTCACGGTCGATCTGGAGTCGTGACCGGCGACCGGGCGCGCGGTGCCCGTGGCCCACAGAGCCGCGAGCCCAAAATCAGCTCATGGAGGGACGCCGCCGCGCCCGCCCGACAGCTCCCAGGCTGAGCCGCGGAGTCGCCGGCCCGGCCGCTCAGAGGCCCGTGGGACCAGCCCCGCTGGCGTCACCGGTCTCCTCGGACTCGGGGCCCTGGAAACGGCGCATCAGGTCCTCCAGCAGGTCGCGGGCCTCGGGGTCCTGGAGCAGGTGGGTCTGCATGGCCTCCGCGGCGCGCTGAATCTCGGGGTCGGCCATCAACCGCCGCTGCATCTCGCCAAACTGCGTCAGCATGTCGCGGGCGGCCGCCTCCTGGGCCACCTGGAACAGCACCGGCTGGGAGGCCGCGGCCACGACGGCCTCCGCCTGCTGTCGCACCATCTCCATGCCCTTGCAGCCGAGGCACTCACCCCGCGACTCGCAGTGGCAGAGCTGAGCTTTGAGGCGGTCCAACTCGCGGTGGAGGCCGCTGAGGTCGATCGGTTCAGGCATGGGACCGCCTCATGGTAGGAGCCTGCGAGCTCCGGGGGGATGGATCCGCTTCAGGCCCCCCGAGCGAGCGGCCGCCGGGCGCGCAGCAGGGCGTGCCAGTAGCGGTGGTAGAAGCGATCCTCCCGCCACTGGGGCAGCATCGCTCCGCGCACGGCCTGGGGCGCGGTGTCGTAGTAGTCGAGCAGCTCGCGGACCACCGCCTCGGGCACCCGCATCAGACCGAACCAGGTGAGCACGTCCCACTCCTGCTCGATCCGCTCGGCGTGCTCCACCACAAAGCCGATCCCGGTGAGGAGCGCCCGCCATTCCTCCAGAACTCGTGCACGCACGTGGGAGGGATCGCGCCGCGCCTCCACATGTTCCAGCCAGTCGCGCACGATCGGAGGCGGCGAGGTGTCGCACACGGCGAAGACGCCCCCCGGCCGGAGCACGCGGAAGGCCTCCGCGCAGGCGCGCGCCAGATTGCGGAAGTGGTGCGGAGCCGCGCGCACCAGCACCCGATCGAAGTGCTGGTCAGGAAACGGCAGCCGCTCGGCGTCGCCCAGGACGAAGTCCACGTTGCGGGCCTCGTGCTCGGCGGCGAGGTCGCGCGCCTGCTCCAGCATTTCGGCGGTGATGTCGACCCCGATCACAGCGGCCACCCGGGGCGCCGCGGCGACGGCCACGTGGCCGGCGCCGGTGGCGACATCGAGGACGCGCTGGCGCGGTCCCAGCTCGGCGACGGTGAGGAAGGCCTCGAGCGCCACCGGGTCCCGGTGGAAGGGGCTGTGACGGTAGGCGGCGGCGACCTGGGCGAAGCGCTCCCGGCTGCTGGCGACCTCGCGCGCCGCGCCGCCGTCGCTCACGCGGTCAGATCCCGGAGCAAGTCGTCGAGCCCGATGACCGGCGGCTCAGACGGACCTCCGATGCGGACGTCGATCTCGGTGTCGGGCCGTGCCACCAGCTCCCGGATGCGGTCGAGGTCGCCCAGCGCTCGGTCGCCGGAGGTGTAGGCACCCACCAGCTCGCCGGCGGCGAAAAGCGCCACTCCCACCTCCTCACCATGGGAGACGATCAGGCCCCCATCGGCTCGGCGTCCCTCAAGATAGGTGCGCAGGCCGTCGAGATCGACGAACACCGCGCCGAGCCCGCTGAAGTGCACTGGCGCGTGCAGCAGAAGACCGAGCCCGCGCGCCACCTCGGGCGGGTAGCGGAAGACGTTGAGCGTGTCCTGACCATCGGGGAACGCGGGGAAGCCCACCCGGTTGGTGGTGCGAACCGTGCCGTCCGATTCCAGCGCGACCGCCACCACCCCACCCTCAAGGAGGACGACGTAGCTGCTGCGGGCGTGGCCGCTGATGATCTCGAGCACCCCCGTGTGGCCGTCGCCCGCCAGGTGCCGCAGCAGTCGGGAGGGATCGGTGAAAGCGGTGCGCAGGTTGCGGAAGACCACCTCGCCCTCGGGCAGGGGGAAGGCGCGCGGCTCGGCGCGCGGCGCTATGGGTGTCAGATCGATCACCGGGGGGACCTCCGGGGTGGGGATCGGGTCCTCGGCCCGTGCCGACGACTCGGCTGAGGGGTCGGGACCCGCGATCGGGGTGAGGGCGGGGCGCAGCAGCAGGGCCGGATCGTCCGGGACGCCGAAGGTGCTGGTCGGGGGAGCGGCCCAGTCGTCGACCGGCGGCGCCGGCAGCGCGAGGTCCCCCTCCGGCTCCAGCGCCTCGGTCGGTGCGGGGAGGGCGGTGTCGGTGTCCCCGATGTCCCCGCCGGCGGGGACATCGGGGGCCGCCTCCGTCTCTCCCCACGAGGTCTCGATCCCACGCGCGCGCCACCCCCGCGCGTGGGTGGGCGATTCGACAACGGGCGACTCGACGGCGGGAGTCGGATCAGGGATGGCCCCAAGCGGGTCGGACCACCCGCGACCGTCGACCGGCCGGGGGCTGGGCGGCTGATCGTCCAGGTCTGACCACCCGTGGGCGGCGACGTCACCGCTGGTCTCCTCCGCGACCGGCGGTTCGTCTGCGCCCGGAGCCGGGGACGCCCAATCCGGCAGGTCGGGCGCCAGCTCCGCGGACTCGGTCTCGACCGGCACCGCCACGAGGGGCGCCGGCTCCAGCCCGGGCGCGCCCTGAGCTGGCTCCGATTCCGCGCTGTCGCGCTCCTGCTGGTTCCAGCTGGGAGCGGCCTCGGCGCCACCCTCCGCCCCGGCGACCGGCTCGGGGTCTGACGGTTCTGGATCCCGATGACGGCCGAAGATGCGCAGGGGACCGGCGGGGGGACCGGGAGCCGGTCGCACCCGCCAGAGCGCGCTCGCGTCGACCGCCACCGGCACGGGCACGAGCTGGAACTGGGCAGCCATCCCGCCCCGGCCGGAGAGCGAGCGACCGGACCACGGACCCGTGCCGAGCGTCCGCAGCAGTGTCCGGATCATGGTCGATGCTCCTCTCTGCTCACGGCCGTCCCTGGCTGCCGGCGACGGCGCGCGCGGGGCCTCGGTCGTGAGCGGACCCCTGGGGCGCAGTGTACGCGCGACTTGGCGCAGGTGGAACGCCTCGCGCGCGTGCTCCTCGATCAGGCGGGCTGCGGGGCCGGCTGCGGGGCGGCGGGGTGGGGGGAGGAGCTCTCGCCCTGCATCCGCGCCACCCAGCGGTCGGGACGGCGCAGCTCGGCGGCGCTTGGCAACGCGTCCGGGCCGGTCCACACCCTGGCCAGCAGAGGCGGACCACCCGCCGCCGCGACCGCCCGCAGGAATCGCTCGCCGCGCTCGTATTGCTGCAGCTTGGCCCGGATGCCCGTGACCCACGCCACCAGGCGGTCGAGCAGCGAGCGCTGGCTCTGGCGACGGTGGAGGGCCGCCTCGAGCTGGTCGATGTCAGCCAGGTGGCGGCGTCCGACCTCGCGCATCACGTAGTTGCCGTGCCCCTCCAGCACCGACATGACCGCCTGGAGGCCGGCGACGGAACGCCACTGCGCGGCGAGGCCATCGGCGGCCCGGCGTAGCCGCGCGGTGGGATCCGGGAGGGCGCCGGCGGCATCGCCCGCGAGGCCGACGGCGCGCAGCGGCTCCACCACCAGCCCGCGCAGGAGTTGGGTGAGGTGGTCGGCCAGCCAGGGGTGTCCCTCGAACTGCCACGCGTGGGTCAGCTCGTGCAGCACGATCCAGCGGCGCGCCTGGCCCGGGTCGAGGCCGGCCCCGGCGGCGAACGCCGCCAGGTTCGGCTCCACGATGAGGAGCAGAGGGCGCTCGCCGCCGGCGCCCGGGAGCAGGGAGAGCACCGGATCGTACTGGCCGAGGACCCGGCGCGAGAGCAGTCCCAGCAGACCGCCCAGGTAGAGGCTGAGCGGGACCCGGGCGGCCGCCTGCACCCAGGGCACCGGCCGCCCGCCCCGGAGCCCGTCGACGGCATCGAGGAGCCGGCGCATGATCAGGACGTTCTGGTCGATCACCCCGTGGCGATCCACCACCGCGATCGAGCCCACCCGCTCCAGGTCGAGGCCGGACCCCGCCAGCTGAGTGATCGGGGGCACGAGCTCGCGCGCGAGCTCGTCATAGACCGGTCGGAGCGCCTCCAGACGTCGGGACGTCTGGAGGTCGGCGGTCGGCTCCCCGCAGCGCCGGTGGGCCGTGCGCCGGACCAGGTCCCAATCCACGATCGGCCCGGCGGTGGCGGCCCGCGACCGCCGCAGCCCCTCCCGGGCGGCGAGAGCACCCACGACGCCCAGCGCGGAGAGCGCCGCGAGTCGCCGGGCATCCACCATGCCCCGATCATACGGGCCGCCTCCGGGACCGCCCGTGATCGTGATGTGGGCCCGACCCAGGGTCAGTCGCCGGGCGGCCAGCTGAGCCATCGGTGCCGCCCCACGTGTTCGAAGCCGAGCCCGTGGTAGAGCGCTCCCAGCTCCGGGTCGCCATAGCTCAGCAAAACGGTGCGACCGGCGCGCCGGGCATGGTCAATGGCGGCGATCACGACCGCGGTGGCGGCCCCGCGGCGCCGGGCGCCGGGCTCGCAGGCGACGCCGCCCACCTCGACTGTGCCGTCCCAGCACCCGGTCCAGCGGGCGACCGCCACCGGGCGGCCCTCCATCTCCGCGACCCAGCTGCGCCCGAGCCGCAGACGCCGGCGCCAGCGATCGAGGTCGTCGTCCCGCATCCAGCAGACGTGGGCATAGATCGCCTGCACCGCGGGCGCGTCGCCGATCCGAGCGCGGCGGACCGTGGGTACGGGCCGGGTCGGCACCCGAAGCCGACCGAGCCGGGTAAGCCAGACGGTGTAGCCGTGGGCACCCGCGAGCACCCCGGGGTGGAGCTCGACCAGTCGGTCGTGGAGCGGGAGTGGCAGATCCAGGCGTCTCAGCCTGGGCCTCAGCTCACCCACCGCCCGGAGCACGTCGTCCCAGACGTCGGCCAGGGGCGCACAGACGATCGCGTGGTCGCCCCGCCGGGCCACCACCGCCACCAGCGCTCCCCCCTCCCCCACCAGCCCCAGGGCGACCGGGGCGACTCGGTCGTCCCCTCCCTCCCCCCGCTCCCCGGTGCCTTCCAGGAGCATGCCCGCCGCGAAGCCGTGCGGTCCCTGGACGGCCAGGAAATCGAGGGCGGTTCGGACGGCGCCGCCGTGGAGCTCGACGACCCGGCGATCAGCGGCGCGGGGCATCCCGCCATCATCGGCCAGAGAGCGGATGTGACGTCGCGGGCAGCGGCGGCGGGCCTGGCACTGTCGCGGGCAGACTGCTAGCACTCGACCAACCCGAGTGCTAAAATCGGGGTCGGGTTCGGGGACGGACCGATTCACAACGCTCACGGTCAGGAGGACTGCATGGCGAAGCAACTGTTGTTCGACAGCGAGGCTCGGGCCGCCCTCAAGCGGGGCGTCGACCGGGTGGCGGACGCGGTCCGCATCACCATCGGGCCCAAGGGCCGCAACGTGGTCCTCGACAAGAAGTTCGGCAGCCCGGTGATCACCAACGACGGGGTGACGATCGCCAAGGAGATCGAGCTTGAGGACCCCTTCGAGAACATGGGGGCCCAGCTGGTCAAAGAGGTCGCCAGCAAGACCAACGACATCGCCGGTGATGGCACCACCACCGCCACTGTGCTGGCGTCGGCGATGATCACAGAGGGGCTCCGCCACGTCGCCAGCGGGGCCAACCCGGTCCAGGTGAAGACCGGGATCAACAAGGCCGTCGACCTCGTGGTCGAGGAGATCAAGAAGCACTCGGTATCGATCAGCGAGCGCGAGAAGATCGCCCAGGTGGCCTCGATCTCCGCCGCCGACACCTCGATCGGCGAGACCGTGGCGGACGCCATGGAGAAGGTCGGCAAGGACGGCGTGATCACAGTCGAGGAGTCGAAGGGGATCGCGACCGAGCTCGAGCTGGTCGAGGGGATGCAGTTCGACAAGGGGTACATCAGCCCCTACATGGTCACCAACGCCCAGGCCATGGAGGCGGTGCTGGAGGAGCCCTACATCCTCATCACCGATCGCAAGATCTCGGCGATCGCGGACCTGCTCCCGGTGGTGGAGAAGATCCACCAGAGCGGCAAACCGCTCCTGGTCGTCGCCGAGGACGTCGACGGTGAGGCGCTCGCGACCCTCATCGTCAACAAGATCCGCGGCATCTTCACCGCGGTCGCGGTCAAGGCCCCCGGGTTTGGCGACCGCCGCAAGGCCATGCTCCAGGACATCGCCATCCTCACCGGCGGCACGGTCATCAGCGAAGAGCTGGGCCTGAAGCTCGACTCGGTCCAGCTCGACCAGCTCGGCAAGGCGCGCCGGGTCAAGATCACCAAGGATGACACCACCGTGGTCGAGGGTGCCGGCAAGGGCGACGCGATCAAGGGCCGGATCGAGCAGATCAAGGCTGAGATCGACAAGTCGACCAGCGACTGGGACAAGGAGAAGCTGCAGGAGCGCCTGGCCAAGCTCGCCGGCGGGGTGGCCGTGATCAAGGTCGGGGCCGCCACCGAGACCGAGCTCAAGGAGCGCAAGCACCGGATGGAGGACGCCGTGTCGGCCACCCGGGCGGCGGTTGAGGAGGGGATCGTCCCCGGCGGAGGGACCGTGCTCCTGCTCGCCCAGAAGGCGCTGGAGAACGTCCACTTCGAGGGCGACGAGCAGGCCGGACTCCAGATTGTCCGGCGGGCGCTGGAGGAGCCGGGGCGTCAGATCGCGAACAACGCCGGCGTCGAGGGCTCGGTGGTGGTGGAGAAGGTCCGCACCCTGCCCAAGGGCCACGGTTACAACGCCGCCACCGGTGAGTACGTCGACATGGTCGCCGCGGGGATCATCGACCCCACCAAGGTGACCCGGTCGGCGGTTCAGAACGCCGCCTCGATCGCGGGCCTTTTGCTCACGACCGAGTCGCTCGTGACCGATCTCCCCGAGAAGAAGTCGGCGCCCGCGGCGCCGTCGATGCCCGACTACTGAGCCCAGGGCGCGCAGGCGCCCGCGGCGCGATCAGGACGGGGCGGCCCGGTGGGCCGCCCCGTTTGCGCGGGTTTCGCGCAGCGATCCTGCCCCCTGAGCCCGGTCGGCCCATCGGCGCAGCGGGATCGGTGGTGCGGAGAGAGCCGGGGGCAGGCCAGGGGCCACCCCGGGACCCCGCTGTGGGAGTCGAGGGTGCGGGTGATCCTCGCCTACACTTCCGCGCGATGCCCGCGACCCCTGTATCGACCGGCACCGGGCCCGGTGAGAGGGAACCGGCGCCGCCCCGGCGCGCGTCCTCTGTATCGAAGGGACAGGCGGACGCGGCCATGGTGGAGCGCTGGCTGGCCCAGTACGGAGATCTCGCGCTGCGCACTGCCTACCTGGTCCTGGGAGAGCGCTCGGCGGCGGAGGACGCGGTCCAGGAGGGCTTCCTGCGCGCCTGGCAGGCGCGCGGCTCGCTGCGCGACATCGGGGCCGAGCGCGGCTGGCTCCTCGCCATCGTGGCCAACGCGGCCCGCTCTCAGCGTCGGCGACGGGTGCCCGTCGCCTCCGACCAGGAGCCCGTGGGACTCGCGCTTGGCCCTTCCTCCGACCCGTTTGCGGCGCTCGACCTCGCGGCCGAGCTGCGGGTCGCGCTCAACCAGCTCGCGCCCGACCATCGGGAGGTGATCGCCTACCGGATCGGGCTGGACTGCTCGGTGGACGAGACCGCGGCGATCTTGGGGGTGGAGGCGGGAACTGTGAAGTCACGTCTGCACCGGGCGCTGGCGGAGCTCAGGCGGCTGTGGACCCCGACGAGCGGCTGAGCCGGCGCCTGCGCACCGAGCTGGGGCCCGCCTTGGAGCCGCTGACACTCTCCTCGGCCACCCGAGAGCGGATCGTGACCCAGCTGGTCAGGACCGCGGGCGTCGGTGAGACGGGCTCGTCGCGCCCCGTCTGGCAGAGCTGGGGGCGCCGGCTGGCGGGCGCCCCGGTGGTCGCGTGGCGCCGACCGGTGTGGAGCGCTGTGGGTGCGGCGGCGATCGCGGCGGCGGTGGTGGCGGCCGTCCTGGTCCCGCGCCCCGGAGAGCCGCAGCGAACCACCGCGGGGGCCGCCCGCCCTCCCCAGGCGTTCGCCCAGATTCCCTCACCCCGTTCCCCGCTCGCCGCGGCACCGTCGAGCGGAGCGCGCCACGCCCTCCCACGGGGGGTGACGACACCTCGCAAGCGGCTGGCCCCCGCCGCCACCGGCGGCCGCACCGGCGGGGTCCCCTGCCTGCCGGGCACCCCGCCCGCGCGCCTGGTCGCCCCGCTCCACCGCTCGGCGGGGGTGGCCCAGCCCCTGGCGATCGGGATCGTGGTGTCGGGGGGCTGCCCCTCCCAGCGTCCGCCCCTCGCCTCTCTACAGGAGGGCAGGCTGGCTCCGGTCGCGCTGGGGGTGTCCCCGGTCCCCGCGCCTCAGCGCGCGGGGGGGGCGACGCTCGCACCCGGACTGGCACGGTACGTGGTCCGGTGGACCGGGCGCACGGGATCGGGGCGGCCGCTCCCGGTCGGCCCCTACCAGGTGACCGTGCGCCTGCCCGGGCCAGCCGCGACCGCCACCATCCGAGTCGAGGTGGTCAAGGGCCGCTGAGGATGGCTCGGACTCGGCGGCCATGCCTGACAATGGGGGGACATGGCGGGCGCGCTCACGCTGCTGACGGACTTCGGGACCCGAGACGGGTATGCCGGTGCGCTCGTCGGCAGGGCGTGGCGAGCGGCACCCGGGCTGCAGGTGGTGGCCCTGACGCATGACATCCCGCCCGGGGATGTCGCGGTCGGGGCCTACTGGCTCGCGGCCACCATCCACTCCTTCCCGGCGGGCACAGTCCATTGCGCGATCGTCGACCCGGGTGGGGGGACCGACCGTCCGCTGGTCGTCGCGGAGGTCGATCGCCAGCTGCTGGTGGCCCCCGACAACGGGATCATCCACCACGCTTGGACACGGGCGAGCCGACGCCGAGCGGTGCGGGTCGAGGTCCAGCGCCCCCCAGGATCGGGGGCACGCGACCCCGGCCAGGCGGACGATCTCATCGTCCCGATCGGGGCCCGGCTCGCCGACGGCCAGATCCACCTCGACCAGCTCGGCCCCCCGCTTGCCGCCCCGCGCGGCCTCCCGGGTCTGCGGGACCGCGGCGACGCCCTCGGGACCGAGGCCCGCATCCTCGTCGTCGACCACTTCGGTAACGCGATCCTCAGCGTGACCCGCACCCCCTGGTACGAGCCGGTGCCGGTGTCCGCCACCCTCGAGGACGGGCGCCAGATCGCGTGCGTCGCCAGCACGTACGCGGCGATCCCGAGGGGATTCGGGCTGGTCTGGAACGAGGCCGGGCACCTTGAGATCGCCGGCAACGGTGTGAGCGCGGCAGGCGCTCTGGGACTTCGGATCGGCGACCCCGTCCGGGTGGAGTGGGCCGGTGCAGACGCCGAGGGGCCCAAGCGGGTGCCGGACTGGGTCGCGGCGTCGATGGTCGGTCGCCACTGACTGCACCGGCACCGCGCGATCGAGCTCACCTGGGTGCGGTCGGAGCAGCCGCGGCCGCCCGACTCGATCGGGCCGCCGCGGACCTCGGGGTGGCGACCGGTGACCTCATGGCGGTGGCCGGCTTCCAGTGCGCGCGCCTCGCCCACCGACTCCTGCACGCTGTCGGAGGCGGGGCGGTGACGGTGCTGGCGGGGCATGGGAACAACGGCGGGGACGCGCTCGCGACCGCGCGCCACCTGGCTGGCTGGGGGATCGCCGTCCGGGTCGTGCTGGTGGGAGAATCCGAGCGCCTCCGCGGGCTCGCGGCGGTCCAGTGGCGCGCGGTGGTGGCGGCGGAGATCGAGGCGCACGTGGCAGCGACGGAGAGGGCGGTCGAGACCCGCGTGGCCGGCTCGCTGGGAGACGCCCGCCTCGCCGTCGACGGGATCCTCGGGACCGGGGCGCGGGGCGACCCGCGAGCGCTTGAGGCGACCGCCATCCGTCAGCTCAACCGCGCCCGGATCGCCCGGGTTCTCAGCATCGACCTGCCCAGCGGGCTCGATGCCACCAGCGGAGTCGCGGGCGATCCGTGTGTGGTCGCAACCGACACCGCCATGCTCGGAGTGGCCAAGCTGGGTTGCCTGGTCCGGTCGGCGGCAGCGGTCACCGGCACCTGTTGGCTCGCCGACATCGGCATCCCCGCGGCCGCGTTCACGGGCCTGGGATCGCCGGCTCCCATCTGGCGGGACGGCGACTGGCGGGTCGTGGGGCCGAGATGACCGCCTGCCGGGCGACCGTGACGGTCCCCCCCGGTTGCACCGCGAGCTCCAGCTGGGTATGCTGCGCGCGAGCTCGCGTGCCACCGCACGCTCCGTCATGAACACCGTCCTAGCACCGCCCGAGATCGCCGCGAGCACGCTGGAGGCCTTGGTCCGCCAGCATGTCGACACCCTGGTCACCTACGCCACTCATCTGGTGGGGGATCCCCAGGAGGCGATCGACTACGTCTCCGCAGGGATCCACCATGCGCGGCGCTTCCCCCCGGCGAGCCTGGATCGGGAAGGGGCTGCGGTCCTCTTCCGAGCGGTGACCCGGGCCTGCCGTCAACGCCAGCGCTTCCCTCCCGAGCCCCGAGGGCTGGCCAAGCTGTTCCGCAAGCCGGTGCCGCTCCTCAGCCTGGGAGCCGACGTCGCGTCGGCCGCCCGCGTGAACACCGTAAAGCGCGCCCTGATGGCGACCGCACTCGACCGTCGCGCCGCCCTGCTGCTGCGCGACCTGGCCGGCCTCGACTATCGCGGGGTCGGCATCTCGCTCGAGTGCTCGCCGGAGACGGCCGCGCGGCTGGTCGCGGCGGCCCGCCGGGAGTTTGGCGGGATCTATCGGGACATCGCGTTCTGATGGCGTTCAAGTGCAGCCTGCTGACGCTCAGCTGCGCCCTCGACGGGGAGCTGCCCACCTCGACCCAGGCGGAGCTGGAGAGTCACCTCGTCAGCTGTGAGCGGTGCAAGATCGGGCTCCAGTACCTGCGCGAGGAGACCGAGAGGATCGCCAACCTGCCACGCATCCACCTGCCGGGGGGCACGATCGAGGCGCTCCTCCAGCGCACCCGGGTGGTCGAGCTCTCCCTCCCCGAGGAGGGGGAGGGATCCGGCCCCGGTCGGGTCTCGGCCGCTGCCGCCTCCGCCTCCGCCAGCGGGCCGGCGGCCGAGCCCATCGCGGGCGCGGATGAGCTCCCGGTTGCGGGTGCGCCAGCGGGGGACGACCCCTCCACGCTCAGTGTCGAGGTGCGGGGTCGTCCCGCTGGCTTGGGGTCGGGATCGCTGGCGGCGGAGGTCTCCCGCGCGGAGGGCGCGGCGGCGGGCCCAGCCGGGTCGGGGGACACCCTCTCGGCGCCCGAGCCGGAGCCGAGGATCGCCCCGGCGCCACCCCCACCGCCGTCGGCGGATCGTCGCGCGGGCGCGCGGGCGCGCGACGACCGTCCACTCGAGCAGCGCCCCCCAACCCCAACACCCGAGCCGGAGCCGGCTCGGGTGTCCTCCGAGCGCGGGGTTCCGGCGGCGAGGGATGGCGGCGGGGACACCGCCCCGGCGCCTGGCGCCGCTCCCGCGCCCGAGGCCTCCGCCGCGCCCGCCGCGCGGGCGCGGCGGGCGCGGCGTCCCCCCCAGCGCGGGAGCGACTCCGCCCGGGGTCGCGACGCATCGGGGCAGCGGCCCGGCCTGCTGGCGGGGATCTGGCCGCGCGCGGCAGCCACCGTGGCCGTGGCGGTGGCGGTGGTGCTCCTCGGCGTCCATCTGGCACAGCCCGGGAGTCGTCCCGCGGCCCTCCCCCCATCCCCGACGCCCACCCCCGGAACGCGCGCCGGCGGGGTCGGCGCCCCCACTCCGGGTGCCGCCAAGTCGCCGAGCGCATCGGCCACGCCGACCGCTGCCAGCTCGCCGACCGCGGCCGCCCGCCCGACCGCCGCCCCGGGCCAAGGAGCCCTCCCCAGCCTCACCGGGGCAACCACGATCGGCGGCGCCGCTGCCGGCTACTCGGTCCAGACCGTCCGGTACGGCCTGCACGCCGACGGGTTCTGGATCGTCCTCCAGCTGGTGGGCGGCCACGGCGTCCCCCGGACGACCGTTGGCTTCTCGGGCCCAACCACCCTCGACGTGGAGCTCCAGGGAGTCCGCCCCGGCATCCCGGTCCCGGCCCCGCAAGCGGGGATGGTCGTGACCGGCGTCACCGCCGGCGGTGGCGGGACCACCGCCCTGTACACGCTGCATCTCGCCCATGCCGTCCAGGTCAGCCCCTCCTACCTCGCGGGGAGCCTCACCGGGCCGAGTGGGGAGCGTCTGATCCTCATCCTTCACTGAGGCGCCGGGCGGACCTCCTTGGATCGGGGCCGCGGGCTCCCGCCGCCCCGGTCGCCGCCGGCCCCGGCCTGGGGGCGTCGCGACGCGCCGATCCGAGCTGACCAGCCCTCCCGGCCGCCCGGGCCCCGGCGACGTCGATCGGGACCCGGGAGAGAGGGACCGCAGCCCAGCTGGACGCCTCGCCGCGATTGCCTGTGTCCCCTGGTGAGCCACGCAGACGATGACCGCCCCCGGGGGCTCAGCTGGCACCGGTCCGCCGGGCCGGGCTCCCGCCGTTCCGGTGGCGCGGGCTGCCCCGCGCAGCACGGTCGGCGTCGGTGGCGCCGGGGACGCCCACCCCGAGCCTCAGCGCGGCGGTCAGCTGGTCCTCGAGCTAGGGTGGTGGGAAGGAGCGCCGCGCGACCGCGATGGTCACCCGGGCGGTTGCGGCCGGGGCTCGGGACCGGCAGAGCGACCGCGCTGGGGTCGGCTCCGCGGGGAGGGGCGGCCATCCCCACCGGGACCGGGGCTGGTCAGTTGGAGCTCTGGCGGGACGGGTTCAACCCCGTGAGGAGCGGCGGGGCCAGGTGGTGATCGAGCAGCGCCCGCTCCCGGCGCAGCAGCCGCAGCGCCTCGCGGAGACGATCGACGGTGCTGTCCATCTCCAGCAGCCGCTGCTTGGCGGGCAGCTCGACCGCCAGCGTCGCCGCGATCAGGTACGAGAGCAATTCGGGGTCCTCGGGCAGGCCGATCGAGGACTCCGGCCGGCTGGCCAGCTGGCGCAGGGCACGGGCATAGGCGGAGAAGCTGCGGTCGGCCACCCGAGCCAGGGCACGCGCCTGCTCGTCGTCGTCGGGGCGGTCGCCGAGGTAGGCGACCTCCGCCACCGGGTAGGGACGGCGGCGCGCGGTGCGGAGCACCCGGAATCGGGACGTGCCCGCCACCTGGAGCGTGAGGGCGCCGGTGGCCAGCCTCTGGGTCCTCTCGATCCGGGCCAGCGTCCCCACCGCATGGGGCTCAGCCGGGCCTCCCACCTCGGATCCGCGGCGGATGGCGACGACACCGAAGCTGATTCCGTCGGCCTCGCAGTCGCGCAGCATAGTGCGGTAGCGGGGCTCGAAAACGTGGAGCTCCAGCGGCATGTGGGGGAAGAGCACGACATGGAGCGGAAACAGCGGAATCTCCGGCATCGCGCCTGAGTATGCACCCGAGCCACCGGCCGTCCGGCCCGCCGAGATACCGGTCAGATGCGCTCCAGCGGCACGATCCCGAGCATCTCCATCGAGGCGGCCAGGGTCGCCCGGGCGGCGTCCGCGAGGCTGCGGCGGAAGCTGCGCAGGCTGGGATCCTCGATCCGGTAGATGCGCGGGGTGTGCTCGTAGAAGTCGTTGAAGGCGCTCGCCAGCTGAAACGCGTAGGTGGCCACCAGCCCCGGCGCCAGGGCGTGGGCCGCGTCCGCCACCGCCGTCGGGAATCGCGCGATGCACGTCACCAGCTGGCGCTCCGGGAGCGACATCTGCGGGGCGCGCTCGACCGGGGGCGCGGGGGCGACCCGGGCCAGGATCCCGCAGGCACGGGCGTGCGCGTACTCGAGGTACACACCCGTGTCGCCGGTGGTGCGGAGCGCCTCGTCGAAGTCGAAGGTGATGATGGCGCCCAGGCTGAAGCGCAGCAGGTAGTAGCGGACCGCCGCCGCCGCCAGCTGCCCGGCGGTCGCCGGATCCTTCGCCTTGTCGCTGACCCGCCGCACCACCTCATCGATCAATCGGTCCGCCGGCACATCGAGTCCTTGGCGTCCGCTCATGGCGTACATGGTCCTGCCGTCCTCGGTGTCGACCCCGAGGCTCCGGGCGGCCGCCGGGGAGAGCGCCACCACCTCGTAGGCGAGGTGGTGCAACGCCGCCGCCTGCCGGGTGTACCCGAGTCGTCGAAGCGCCGCGCGGACGACCAGCTGCGGGGCGCTCTGACGCTGGTCGATCACGTTGATGACCCGCTCGGCGTGGCCGAATCGCCCGGGCGGCAGATCGGCGGTCCCCGCCTCGGCACCGGTTGAGGCGGGGCCGCCCGGTGTCCAGGGGCGGTAGTGGAAGTCGGTGTCGAGGAGGCCGAACTTCCAGAGGTGGTTGGCGATGTCCTTGGCGGTGTAGGTGGCGACCCCATCGCTCTTGACCAGGACCTTGGCCGACGGGGTCCCCGCCCCGGATTGGTCCCCGTCTGCCCCGCCGCCCGGGTCGCGCTCCGCCGCCGGGAGCACCCAGCAGCCCGCCAGCGGGCCCTCCTGGGGGTGCTCCAGGATCCCGGCCCGACGCATCGTCGCGAGTGCCCGGGTCCAGAACCCCAGCTCCAGGATGTCCGACTCCCAGGTGAGCAGGTCGTAGTCGATACCGAGGCGCGCCATGGTGGCCAGGTTGGCGGTCACGATCCGCTCGGTGATCTCGCGGGCCTGGGCGGCGACCGGCGGAGTCCGCGACTCGATCGCCTGCAGGGTGGCTCGGCGCGCCGCGAGCAGATCCGGCTCGCTCTCATAGCGGCGACAGATCTCGACGTAGACGCGAGAGCAGTAGCGGTCGAATGGCTCCTGCGGGCCGGGCGTCAGTCCCAGCCGGCTCAGCCCCACGACGACGTCGGCCACCTGCACGCCGGTGTCGTCGATGTAGTTCTGCACCTCCACCGGGACGCCGCGCACGCGCAGGATCCGGGCGACCGCGTCGCCGATGCAAGCATTGCGCAGGTGGCCGACGTGGGCCGCCTTGTTGGGGTTGACCTGGGTGTGCTCGACGATGGTCTTGGCGGTGCGCTCCGGCGCCGGCGCCTGCAGGCGGTCTGGAGAGCCCGCGATTGCCTCGGCGATCACGGCGGGTGCGTAGGTCGCGTCGTCGAAGCGCAGGTTGACATACCCCGGCCCACTCACCGTCACCTCGGCAACGTGGGGGATCCCGGCCGTGCTCACGCGCGCGGCCAGCTCGGCGGCGATCGCCGGCGGGGGACGGTGCAGATGGCGAGCCAGGCGCTGCGCCAGCGGGGAGGACAGATCACCGAAAGCGGGGTCGCTCGACGGCCCCACGCTGGGGTCGACGTCGTCCGGCGCCCCCATCGCGGTCGCCGACTGCCGGAGGGCGTGGGCGAACAGGGACGCCAGATCGGGCATGGCTGGCGATCGTAGCAAACGCCCCTCGCCCGGCCGGGCAGAGCGATGGTTGGCATTCACTTCCCGCGGGCCTAGACTCGGGGCTGTGCCGATCGCCCGCACTGGCCGCCTCCCGGCGGAGTTCAGTGGCCGCCCCATCGCGCTCGTCGCCCGGGTTGGGGCCGACGCGCACCGGCTGCTCGCGCAGCGGGTTGCGGCCGGCGGGATCGCGCTCCCTCTCTACGCCATCCTGGCCTGGCTCGACCACCACGGACCCCGCTGTCAGCGCGAGCTCGGCGACTCGCTCGGGCTCGACCCGGGTGACGTGGTCCGCCTGCTCGACCAGCTGGAGAGCCAGAACCTGGTCCGGCGCGATCCCGACCTCGACGATCGCCGGCGCCACCGGGTCACCCTCACCCCTGCCGGCCAGGTCGAGCGGAGGCGCTGCCACGGTGCGATGGTCGCCGCCGAGGATGAGTGGCTGGCGGACCTCAGCCTGGCGGAGCGCGATCACCTGGTCGACCTGCTCACCCGACTCGCCGATCGCGGGCGTCCGCCGGGGGCGTCAGCGCCCGGGGAGCGGCCGCCGGCGGAAGCGCCGATGCCGTCCAGATCGGCAGGGCGGGGCTCGAGGTGAGCCGGTGGAGTCGGCCCCACTGTTGCCAGACGGGCCGTAATCGGGTACACTGTCCCTAAATGCGTACGTTTTCATCGGTTGTGCCCCCATTCAGGGGGCGCCGGCATCGGTCCCCCGTCGTGTGCTCATCCACCCAGACCGTGATCGTTCGGGGCCCCCGCATGCGGGGGCGACTCCGGTCCGTCGAAGCGGTCGTGGAGCGGGTGCAATGGGGCATGCGGCGCCAGGTGGCGGAGAGGCGGCTGGCCCCCTACACGGCTCGGGCTCAGATGCCCGACCCTGGCCCGGATCGGTTGACCCACAGGGGCGTGTGACCTCCTGCTGACCGGCGACGACGTCGTCGCCCCAGGCCCCCGCCCGCCGGGCGGCTGACCCTCTCAGGCAGCTCCCGCCGAGCACCCCGCACACCCCCGGGCGGTCCCCAGCTTTGCCCGAGCGTCGCCGCGCCCGGATGGGGCGGTCGGGGCCAGCCCCGATCCCAGCGTGCGGCCCCGACCACGCCCCCCACCCGCGTGCCCTTCCACCCACCCACCCCCAGGTGCCCGCCATGACCGTCCCCGTCGCGACCGCTCACTCCACGACGCACCCGCGCGTGCGCCTGGGGCTGGCCGGCCTGATGGCGGCCGTGGCGGTGGAGTGGGCCGGGGCGACCGCGATCCTGCCGGTCCTGCCGCTGCTGCTCCGCCACCGCGGGGTGCCGGTCGCCTACATCGGGCTCACCATGGCCGCCTTCCTGGGCGCGAGCTTCGTCACCCAGTACCCTCTTGGGCGGTTCGCCGACCGGGTCGGGCGCGGGCGCCTCCTGCAGCTCAGCCTGTGGCTCTACGCGCTGGCCACGGTCGGCTTCCTACTGGGCGGCCCGGTGTGGCTGACGATCGCGCTGCGCGCCGCTCAGGGGGCGGCCGCCGGCGGAGCGGACGTCGCCGCCCAGGCGCTGGTGGTGGACCTGGTCCCCGCCCGCCGGCACGGACGCGCCTACGCGATGCTCTCGGCGGCTCAGATGGGCGGGATGGTCATCGGGCCGATCGCGGGCAGCCTGCTGGCGCAGCTCTCGGTGAGCCTGCTCTTTGTGGTGGGGGCCTCAGCGGCGGTGGTGGCGGCCGTCGTGCTGCGGGCCACCCTGCCGCGGCGTCGGCAGGTCCGCACCGGCATCGCCCCGGCCCGCTGGGCACCCGACTGGCGGGTGCTCCGCGGGGTGCTGGCGATCAGCGCCGGGGGCGGTCTGCTGCTCGGGGTCTACGAGTCGGATTGGACCCTGCTGATGCACAGCCGGGGTGCCTCCGGCTGGGAGATCGGGTTCTCCTTCACCCTGTATGCGATCCCGCTCGTGCTCCTCAGCTGGCCCGCGGGCTGGCTCGCCGATCACGGCAACCGGCGCTGGCTGGCGGCCAGCGCGCTGGCGGCGGCGGCCGGCTGTGCCGCGATCTACCCGTTCCTGCCCTCGGCCGGCCTGCTGATGGCCCTCAGCGCGGTGGAGGCCACCTTGTCGGCGGCGGGGTACCCGGCCACCCTCTCGCTGCTCGCGCGCGCCACCGGCCCCGGCTCGGCCGGCCGCGGCCAGGGTCTGTACGCCAGCGTGCAGACCGGCGCCGCCGCGCTCGGCGCCGCCGCCGGCGGGGTGCTGTTCAGCTGGGGCGCGGCTGTCCCGTTCGTCGTCAGCGGACTGCTGGCGCTGGGCCTGGTGGGGCTGCTGCCGTGGCTGTGGCACGGGGTCGGCTCGGAGCGGCGCCCCGCCGCGACCGAGATGGTCGGATCCACCGCGCTGGCCGCGCTGGCCGCACCGGCCCTCCCGGCGCGCGCGGCTCGATTCGGGCACGGACGCCTCTGCAGCTGCGCATCGGGGACCCAGCGGCCGGGATCCCAGATCGCCGCGGGACGCCGCCGCGCGGTTACGAGGACGCCGGGACCCTGACCGGGAACGGGAGCGCGATCGGCTCCCCGGCCAGCCGGCTGCGCTGGTCGGCGTCGAAGCGGTCGAGGCCGAGGTCGCTGACGTCGACGACGTCGGTGCGGCCGCGGAGGGCGAGGTCGGCCCCGGCCCGGGCCACCGCCGGCCCCCACATCATCCCGTGCCCACCGGGCGCGGCAATCGTGAGCCCGGCGATCACCCGCCCGCGCGCGTCGAGGCCGGGACCGAGGATGGGGAGGTGGTCGCTGGTGTAGTCGATGGTGGCGGCCCACACCTTGCGCAGCCGCAGCTCCTGGGTCACCGGCACCAGCCGCGCCAGCCGTCTGCGCATGCGCGCGAGGTAGGCCCAGTCGACCGCGGCGGCCGGTCCCGGCCGCTCCTCGGGGTTGCTCATCCCGAACAGCAGTCCCCCCTCCTCCTCGCGCCAGTAGAGGCCCCGGGCCATGTCGTAGACCATGGTCTGGGGCCCGGTCTGGAAGGCGGGGTGCGGCTCGGTGACGGCGACCTGGTGGCGCACCGCGCCGACTGGGATCCGCACCCCGCACCGGCGGCCCAGCTCAGCCAGCTGGGGGCCGCCGGTGAGCAACACGCGGGAGGTGGCGATGGTCGCGCCAGCGGTCCTCACTCCGACCACTCGGGTGCCGCTGCCGTCGGACTCGGTCGCGAGCCCAACGACCTCGGTGCGCTCCAGCAGATGCACTCCGCTGCTGGCCATCGCGAGCGAGTAGGCGCGCACGTTGCGCACCGGGTCGATGCAGCCATCGGCGGCGTGGTAGCTGCCCCCGCGATGCCCGCTCACCGCCAGCTGGGGGGCGGCCCGAACCGCCTCGTCGGCCTCCAGCCAGCGGACGTCCAGCCCACGGGCGCGCTGAGCCGCGGCCCGCGCCCGGCCCGGGCGGACGTCGCTCACCCGGGTGGCCAGCAGGAGGTAGCCGAGAGCGCGGAAGCCGGAGTCGGTGCCGAGGCGCTCCGCCTGGTGGGAGTAGAAGTCAATCGACCAGCTCCCGAGCGCCTCGGCGGCCAGGGTCCCCGCCTGGGCACGCACCATTCCCGCCGCCCGGCTGCTGGCCCCCTGGCCCACCACCCCCTGCTCGACCACCAGCGTGGACATCCCGTCGTCGGCCGCGAAGTGGGCGGCCCACCCCCCGATGGTGCCGCCGCCGACCACCACCAGGTCGGCCCGGGGGAGAGGCGTCGCCGCTCCCCCCCTCACGGTCGCCTGCGGGTTGCAGGGTCGGCGGCCGGAGGCATAGAATCGCAAAGATTAGGCGGCCGGTCCTCCACTGTCAAGGGGTCCCGATCGAGCGTACCGCGGCGGGCTGAGCGGCATCGCCCGCCGACCACGCGGGACCGCTCCCGGCAGCGCCGCCCCGTCGCGTAGCGAGCGCGCGGAGCGGGGCTAGCGCGACCGGCCGGGATGAGTCCCGGGCGCGTCGACAGCTGCGGATCCCGCCACACGAGGGCAGATCATGGCGGGTCCGTACGACGCCATCGTCGTCGGCGGCGGGCACAACGGGCTGGTGGCGGCTGCGTACCTTGCCCGCTCGGGACGGCGCACCGTGGTGCTGGAGGCGCGCGCGAAGACCGGCGGTGCGGCGGACACCAGCGCCCCCTGGCCGGATCATCCCGAGATCCGGGTGACGACGTACTCCTACGTGATGAGCCTGATGCCGTCGACGATCATCAAAGACTTGGAGCTGGAGCGGCATGGCTACAAGGTGTTCCCGATGGGGCCCTACTACCAGGCCTGGCCGGACGGCCGCTCGCTCAAGCTCCACGCCGACGACGCCGCCATCAACCGGGAGGCGATCGCGCGCTTCTCGGCGGCCGACGCCCGCACCATGCCGCGATGGGATGCCTGGCTGGCGGGTCTCGCGAAGGTGATGGGGCCGCTCTTGATGAGCGTGCCCCCCCGGCTGGGATCCACCCGCCCCCTCGACCTGCGCGATCAGGCCCAGCTGGCCTGGCGGCTGCGCGGTCTCGACCCGGGGGCGGTGGGAGACCTCACCCGGCTGTTCACGATGAGCATCACCGATCTGCTGGACGACTGGTTCGAGTCCGAGCAGGTGAAGGCGTCGCTGGCGGTGAATGGTGTGATCGGCACCTGGGCGGGTCCCGACGAGCCCGGCACCGCCTATGTGATGGCGCACCACTCCATCGGCGACGTGGGGGACGGCCACCTCGGCAGCTGGGGCTTTCCCGAGGGCGGAATGGGCGCGGTCAGCGACGCGTGCCGGCGCTCCGCAGAGGCCTTCGGTGCCGAGGTGCGCACCACCGCGCGGGTGGCGCAGATCCTGACGCGGGACGGAGCCGCCGTCGGGGTCGCCCTGACCAGCGGCGAGGAGCTCCGGGCCCCCGTGGTGGTGAGCTGTATCCACCCCAAGACCGCTTTCGAGCAGCTGCTGCCCGCGCACGAGCTTCCCGACTCCTTCCGCCGCGACATCGCCAACTGGAAGAGCCGCAGCGGCGTGGTCAAGATCAACCTCGCGCTCGCCGAGCTGCCCAACTTCACCGCCGATCCCGGCAGCCACCTCCAGGACCACCACACCGGGTCGGTCGAGCTCTGCCTGTCCCCCGCCTACGCCGAGCGCGCCTTCCAGGACGCGCGCGAGGGTCGCCCAGCGGCGCGCCCCTTCGTGGACGGCGTCATCCCCACCGTCTTCGACCACACCCTCGCACCCGAGGGTGTCCACGTCTTCTCGATGTTCACCCAGTGGGTCCCTCACACGTGGTCGCAGGAGCCCCACCGCGAGGAGCTGGAGGCGTACGCCGACCGCATCGTCGACCTCTACACCGAGCTCGCCCCCAACCTCAAGGGCGCCATCATCGCCCGTCAGGTGATCGGGCCCTATGACATGGAGCAGGAGCTGGGGCTGGTGGGAGGCAACATCTTCCATGGCGAGCTCTCGCTCAACCAGCTGTTCCACCTGCGTCCCGCCGCCGGCTACTGCGACTTCCGCACGCCGGTGCGGGGCCTCTACCATGCCAGCTCGGCGACCCACGGCGGGGGCGGGGTCTGCGGCATCCCGGCGGCCTTGGCGGTGCGCCAGATCGAGCGGGACCAGCGCCGGGACCGCTGGCGCCGGAGGCTCCTGCGCCGCGGCGATCCCGATGCCCGCGACGGCGACTGAGCCAGGGGCGCCGGGCCAGCATCCGGCCGGGGGCGACGCCCTCGGCCGGATGCTGGCCCCGGCCTCGGTGGCGGTGGTCGGTGCCAGCGACGTCCCCGGCAGCTTCGGCTGGCAGATGATGACCCAACTGCTGCGCGGGGGCTATCGCGGCCGCGTCTACCCGGTGCATCCGACTCGTCCTCGGGTGTTCGGCCTCGCCTGCTACCCCGACCTCGACGCCCTCCCCGAGCCGGTGGACCTCGCCATCCTGGGCGTTCCCAACCGGCTGCTGGAGCCACAGCTGGGGATCGCCGCCGCACGCGGCGTGCGTAGTGCGGTGGTGTTCGCCAGCGGGTACGAGGATCCGCGGCCCGGGGTGCCGGCGCTGACCGATCGCCTGCGGCAGATCGCCAGCTCCGCGGGGATGGCGATCTGCGGCGTCAACGGCATGGGCTTCGTCCACGTCGCCGGGGGGGTGCGCGCCTGCGGCTTCTACCAGCCACTCGACCTCGTCCCCGGGGGGGTGACCCTGCTCACCCACTCCGGCTCGGCGTTCTCCGCCCTGCTCCACAACGACCGCGGGATCCGGTTCACCTGCGCCATCTCCTGCGGGCAGGAGCTGGTCACCACCATGGCCGACTACCTGGGCTGGGCGGTCGCCCAGCCCCTGACCCGGGTGGTGGCGTGCTTCCTGGAGACGGTGCGCGATCCCGCCGGCTTCCGCGCCGCACTCGACCTGGCCGCCCGACGGGAGGTGCCGGTGGTGGCGCTCAAGGTGGGGAGGGAGGCGCTGGCGCAGCGGATGGTGACCGCCCACTCGGGGGCGCTGGCCGGGGAGGATGGCGTCTTCGACGCGCTCTGCGAGGCTCACGGAGTGCTCCGCGTCGCCAGCCTCGACGAGATGCTGGACTCGGTGGAGCTGCTCACCGCCGGCCGCCGGGCCGGACCGGGCGGGTTGGCGGCGGTGCACGACTCGGGAGGCGAGCGCGCCCTGCTGGTGGACCACGCCGCCCAGCGGGGGGTGCAGTTCGCGGCGATCGGCGAGACCACCCGCCAGCGGCTCACGGCGGTGCTGGACCCGGGCCTGACGGCGGCCAATCCCCTCGACGCGTGGGGCACCGGCAACCACCCCGACGCCCTCTACCACGATGCCTGCCGGATCCTGCTGGACGACCCCGACACCGCTGTGCTCGCCCTGGTCGTCGATCTCACCCACGAGCAGGATCCCGACCGCGAGTACGCCGGGACTCTGCTGCGGGTCGCCCCCGCCACCGATCGACCGGTGGTGCTGCTCAGCAACTGCCGCAGCGCCATCGACCCGGTCGCGGCCGGGCGCCTCAGAGCTGCGGGCATCCCCGTCCTGGAGGGGACGGCGAGTGGGCTCCAGGCGGTGCGCGGCCTCCTCCAGCTGCGTGACTGGCGAGCGCGCGCGCCCACGCCGCGGCCGGTCCCGGTCGATCCCACAGTGCGCCGGCGCTGGCGGGAGCGGCTGGCGGCCGGCCCGGAGCCGCCCGAGACCGAGGTGCTTCATCTGCTCGCCGACTACGGCGTCCCGGCGATCGCCCACGCGGTGGTCGATTCGGCCGAGGCGGCGGTCGCCGCCGCCCAGCGGCTGGGGTGGCCGGTCGCCTGCACGACCGCAGCCGGCGTCGCCCACAAGTCGGAGGTGGACGGCGTCCGCCTCGCCCTCGCCGACCCGGACGCGCTCACCCTGGCCTACCAGGACCTCGCTGCCCGGCTCGGCCCGCAGGTGATGGTCGCCCGGATGGCCGAGCCGGGAGTGGAGCTCCACCTGGGGGTGGTTCGCGACCCGCAGTTCGGACCGGTCGTGCTGGTGGCGGCGGGCGGCACCCTGGTCGAGGTGATCCAGGACCGGCAGCTGGCGTTTCCGCCGCTGGACGAGGCGGGGGCGCACCGGCTGCTGGATCGCCTGCGCGTGCGGCCCCTGCTGGACGGGGTCCGGGGTCGCCCTCCCGCCGACCTGGCAGCCCTGGCTGCCGCGGTGTGCCGGATCGGGGTGCTCGCCGAGGAGCTGGGCGACCTCATCGATGCGCTCGACGTCAATCCGCTGGTGGCGGGCCCGAGCGGCTGTGTCGCGGTGGACGCCCTGGTGATCGGGCGAGAGCTCGCCGCAGCCGGGCCCGTCTGACCCGGCGACCGGCCGCCGCTGGGCGGCCCGGGTCCGACGCGCGCGGGCCAGGACCGGTGGTCCGATCGCCCCGACGCTCCCGGGCGGCGGCGCGGCCGCGGTGCCACCGCCCCACCCTCCTGCGGGCGCCCGGGGAGACGCGACCGGGAGCACCCCCACCAGCTCACGACCGGGCCATCGGCATTGGCCGGGATCAGGTCGGGGCCGCCATCGAGCCGGATCGACCCGGTGGCGATCTGGCCCGCCGCCTGCCGGTCGTGGGAGAGGACAGCGAGCGTGTGCGGACCCGTCGACGCGGGCAGGTCGGACGTCAGATCAGACCAGACGGCCCGCCGGGAACCGCCCGGGTGCCGGCAGGAGGCCCCCACCGCGATCTGCCCACGGTCCCGGACGACCCTCGCGCTCCGGGGCACCCCGATCCGCGCGGCGGCTGCAGCCGGCTCCACCACGAGCCAGCAGACCGGCGCTGCTCCGGCGCGGGAGTGCGGGCCTGCGATCCTGCACGGGTCGGCGTCCCCCCGCGTGCCGGCGGGGCGTCGCCGGATCGCCGGCGGAAGAGCCGTGGCCGCACCCGCGCCACCTGGGGTCCCCACTGGCCGACCGTCTTGATCCGACTGGCGGCCGGGCCCCAGGGCCGAGGGGGCTCATGACGGCGAAGGCCACGTCCACCAGCGGGACCGGCGCCTCGCCTAGGGAGCGAGCGCGCCGCCGCCATCACCCCGAACGACCGCCGCTGCTTTTAGGTGTCGCCGGCGGTTCTCCCCGGTCCCGGCGGCGACACCCCCAGCCAGGCCTCGGCGCGCTGGCGCAGCCTCCCGGATCCACGCGCCCTGGGTCCCCCGGTTGCCCCCGAGCTCCGGCGACGCCGACCGCACCGGGCGACCGGCCGCCCGGTGCACCCCCCCTGCGTCGCGCCGGACCAGGCGGCGATGCCCTCGCCGAGCTTCGCCGCCTGGCCCGCCTCCTCCTGCAGCGTCCGCTGGCTGGGAGTGTCCGGTCCGAGGGGGGAGGTTGCGGGCGCGCGCGTCCCGGCTGCCCGAACCAGAAGAGCAGGCACCACATCAACCACAGGCACACCGCATCGGTGGTGAGGTCGGCGTCGGCCGCCGGGACGAGCGGGACGATGGACGGAGCGCATGTTCTGGCGGCTGCGCGGAGGTGACGGTGCCGTGCGGTGGACGCAGCGCCGCAGCCCCGGCAGCGGCGACCGTCACCCTCATGTTGGCGAGGCTGCCCGCGGCGAGCGCGGCAACCCGGATCGGGGCGAGCCAACCAAGCCGCTGACCTCCACGTCGACCCATGCTTGCACGCCTGTCTGCCACCCGATCACCCGCCCGGCGCACCCGCCACCGGACCGCACGCTCGGGGCGACGCGGGCGGGCCACGGGGAGTGAGGCGATGCCCTGGGCGGGCTCGAGGGCGGCCCACCCCGCAGCCCGACCCGGGGGGGTAGCATGGGCGCGGCGGCCCGGCTGATCGGTCGGCAGCTCGACACCCGAGGCCGCGAACGGAGGGACGCGCATGAGCATCCTGGATCGCGCGAAGCAGCAGGCATCGGAGCTCCGGGGACGGGCCGAGGACAAAGTGCAGGACCTGGCCGACAAGCGGCGCGCCGACGACCTGCTCGCGCAGCTGGGCCGCCTCACCTACGCCGAGCGGACCGAGCGCGGCGGCCCCGACGATGCGGCGGCGGTCGAGCGCCTGGTCGCCGACCTCAAGGGCCTGGAGGCCAACGGGACCGCCATCCTGGCGGTGCGCTAGCCGGACCGCACGGGCCGGCTCGGCCCAGAGCGGCTAGGGGGAGAGGCGCCAGGCCTCGGGATAGATTTGCCCGTAGGGATCCTGGGGCGCGACGCCGTGCAGCTTGTCGCTGACGACTGACAGCTGCAGCGGCGTCACCGGCGTCCAGAGTACCGGGAGGGCGCTGCGCACGTAGGCCTCATACGCGTGCAGGGCGGCGAGCCCGCCGGTGTGACTGGCGGCGATCTCTCGCTCCATCCGGGCCGGGGCGAATCCTCCCGCGTAGTACTGGCCCACTCCCCAGATCGCCCCGCCGGTTGGGTAATTCTGGGTGGTGCCGTAGTCCCAGCCGCCGGGGTACCAGTAGGTGAGGTCCCAGTTGCACGGCGGCGACTGGGGGCAGACCCCATTGAGGGTGAGGATCGAGGTCGCCGACTCCGAGCGCAGGGTGAGCTGAACCCCGGCGCGTAGGGCGCTGGATCGGATCGCCTGCGCCTCGTCGACGGTGTTGGCGATCCCAGCCTGGTAGAGGAAGGTGAGGGCGAGCGGGGCGCCCCGGGAGACCTTCGGGCCGCACTCCCCCGCACCCGTGCCCGGGCGCACGCAGCTGTCCACCCCATCCGGGCGGATCGCCCATCCGTGGCTGCGCAGCAGGCTGACCGCGGCGCCGATGCTGTACGGATATGGGTCCTGCCGCTCGGCCGGGATCGCCAGCTGGGAGCTGATGTCGTTGGGCACCGGGCCGAAGGTCTGCACTCCGTAGCCGTGCAGGATGTCGCGGATGAAGGCGGGGCCGTCGACCAGGTGCTGGAGTGCCTGGCGGATGTAGAGCTGGTTCATGATCGCCTTGGTCCTGGGGTTGGTGAAGTCCAGCTCGATGAAGCTCACCGCATACCACCACCAGGGCACGATCCGGTATCCGTGGTGGCTGAAGTAGCCGGCCTGGTTAAGGTCGGAGAAGGGCAGATAGCCGTAGTCGATCGTCCCGGCGCGCAGGGCATCGAACTCGGCGGTGCTGCTGGCGAAGGGAACCTCCTCGATCTTGGCGATGCTGGGCTTGACCGGCCCGGAGTAGAGGGGGTTGGGGACCAGCGAGAGGTACCCGGTCGTCGCGACATATGACTGGAGCCGCCAGGGGCCGTCCACGACCCGCCACAGCGGGCTGGTGTCGTAGCCGCCGACGTTCCCCGACTGCGCGGAGAGGTACTTGTAGACCCGGATCGCGCCGGCCGTGGTGAGGTCGGCGTTCCCCACCTCACCCGAGGACCCGGTCCGATCCCACGCATGCTGGGGCAGCGGGGTGAGGTAGTCGAGCTCGTTCCACAGCAGCCAGGTGCGGTCGTAGACGCGGTTGAAGGTGACCTGGAACCGGCTCGGAGAGAGCACGCGGAACTGGCTGACGTTGTCGGGGAAGCCACCCACGTGGTAGGAGGGAACGTTCGACTTGTTGGCCCGGAGCAGGTTGAAGTCGAAGACAACGTCGCGGCTCGTCACCGGCCGCCCGTCCGACCAGCGATAGCGCTTGAGGGTGATGGTGGCGGTGCGGCCCCCGTTGGAGAACACGGTGGAGCGCGCCAGGCTGAGGCTCTGGTTCAGCCCGGGCTTGCCCCCGATGCCGAACCAGTAGAGCGGGCGCCACAGCAGCGCCTCCAGCCAGTAGAAGTTCTGGAAGTAGTCGGCCGCCGAGGTGTAGATCGGAAAGATGTAGTCGGCGTTCGACTCCGGCAGAACCGCCACCCGCACCACCCCCGTGGGTCGGGCCGTGGTGGCCGCGGAGGTGCCGGTGAGCCGGGATCCGACGGGGCCACAGGCCGCGATCCCGATGGCGAGGAGTCCGAGCCCGGCGATCAGGGGCGCGCGCAGGCGATCACCCCCGCGAGGGCCACGGCTGGTCGCGACGCGATTCGCCCGGGAATTGGCGTGGAGCATGCCCGGCGCCTCCGCGGTGGACCGACGCCCTCCCCTCGGGATCCTGAGCGGCGGTTCAGGGACTGCTGGATGAGGGTAGGGCGGCCGGATCGGGACGTCAAGCGTTGGGCCGACGGGGTGCCCAGCCGCGGGCGTTCGGTCCGCGCCCGGCCGCGCGGAGCGCAATCACCACCCGCCGCGAGCGAACCCTGTCGGCCGGGCGCGGGGGGGGGCGTCGAGTTCTGGCGCCCGCCGCACCGCTTCGCCTCCGTGCGCCCAGTCGATCTGCGCCCCTGGCCCTGCCACGGTGGCGCGCGTCCCGGCGTGGCGAGGGGAAGGGTGACGCGCGCCCAGTCACCGTCTGCGACGCGGCTGATCGACCGATCCCCGACGCCCCGGCCACTTCGGGTCCCGCACTGCCGGCACCGCTCCGACTGGAACCGGGCGCCACCATCGCCGCGTCCCATCGCTGCCACCGTCGAGACACGGCACCGCTGCCACCAGCGGCCATCGCTGACGTCAGGATCGGTTCGAATCGGGCCGCGCCACGCCTCCGCTCGACCGGCGGTGTCGTCTGGTCATCTGGGTGGGGAGCACCGGCGTGGCGCCGCCGGGCCGGTACCCTGGTTCTCCTGACCATCAGCGCCGCCTTTGGGACTGCCCCGTGGAGGGCGACCCTGGTCGGACCGGCGTCGGTGGTCGACGCGCGGAGCGCAACGTGTGAGCCGCCGTGCGCGTGAGGAGCGCCGCGGGCACGGCATGTCGGGGGCCCGCGGTCGGGAGTGGGACGAGTGGCGAAGACGGCCGCTCGCAGTGCTCCCCGAGCTGAGTGGACATCAGCGCTGGGTGGTCGACCCTGTGCGTCAGCGGGGCGGTCTCGCCGGGGTGGGAGCTCGGAGCTCGCGCTGGCACCAGGCATAGAGGGCGTCGTAGACGAAGCGGCCCCGCTCGAGCAGTCGGTGATCGTCCGCCTCCACGTCCAGCCCACCTTGGCCGATCGCCTCCAGCCCCGGCCCCAGCACGTCCCTGTCCCGATCACCCGGGATGTCGGCCGCGTGGACGATGCGCGCCAGCCGGGCGAGCGCGGGGTCGGCCCCCAGCCTGAAGTGCTCGACGAGCACCTCGAACGTGCACCGCCCGTCCCGGTGCGTGAACTCTGCGCCGGGGGCATCGAAGGAGCGCGCGCCGCGGGCACGGGCCGCGGCCAGGAGGCTCTCCGCCGGGACGAAGAGGAACTCCGCCTCGGGATCGATGAATCGTCGGATCAGCCACGGGCAGGCGATCCGGTCGGTCTTCGGACGTTCACGGGTGATCCACTGCATGGCAGCTCCTCGAAGCGATGCGCCTCGTATGTCGCCCCGGACCTGGCCCCTGATGGTCCTCCCCGGCGAGCGGCCTACGCCATCGGATTGGGGCCCCCCAGTCTCACCGGCCGGACCGCTCGCTGAGGCGCCGTGGGAGCCGGGCCCGCTCCCAGCCTGCACCGCCCCGGCGGTGGGGGACGGCTCCGGAGTCGGCCCCGGCCGGGACCCCTGGTGCGTGGAGTCCCCGCCGGGTCATCCCGCCCCGAGAACGGAGTCAGCAGTACCGACCGGGGCCCACCATCTTCGGGTCGGCTGTGCTGCGCCGCGCACCCCACCGGCCCGCGGGATCGCGCCCGGCCGCAGCCGTGCCGCGGCACGGGTCCAGGATTGGTCAGTGGGCTCCCATCCGCTCGGCCAGCGTGCGCCCGGTGGGGGCGCGCCCGCTTCGCTGGGCGCGGCGATCCGCCTGGGCCAGCCCCCACTGGGTGTAGCGGACCCCCAGCCAGCGCCAGGGTTCGGGCTCCCAGTCCGGGGAGTGGTGCCCCACCATCGGGAGTCGGACCAAATCGGAGTCGGCCCCGGTGAGGAGATCGGTGAGCACCCGGCCGGCCAGGTTGGCGGTGGCCACCCCCTGGCCGGCGTACCCGCGCGCGCTGGCGATGCCGGTGGCAGGGTCCAGCGTCATGGTCGGCGTCCAGTCGCGGCTCACCCCCAGCGGGCCGCCCCAGGCATGGGTGAAGCGCACCCCCGCGAGCTCGGGGAACCACTCCTGCGCCATCCGCCGGAGCATCGCGTGGGTCGGCGGGTGGTGGTCATACCGGGCTTCGATCCGCGAGCCGAGGTGGTAGGGTGCGCCACGGCCCCCGAAGCAGATGCGCCCATCCGCGGTGCGGCACAGATAGTCGATCGAGAGCCGGGTGGACGCGAGCGCCTCGCGCCCCTCCCACCCGATCGCCTCCCAGCGGCCCGGATCTAGGGGCTCGGTCGCCACGATCAACGAGTAGGCGGGGATCAGCTGCCGGTGCCAGCCCCGGAGCCGGGTGAGGTACGCCTCGCCGGCGAGGACGACATGGTCGGCGCGGACGACGGCCCGCGGGGTCACGAGCTCGGCCCCGGGACCGGCCCGCACCTCGCTGACCGGCGTCTGCTCGTGGATCACTCCGCCCCGCCGCTCCACCGCGCGGGCGAGCCCGCGCACCAGCCGGCCGGGGTGCAGGACGGCGCAGTCGGGGCTGAACAGGGAGGCGACGGCGCCCGAGATCCGGACCCGTGCACGCGTCTCCTCGGCGTCCAGGAGGCGGCGGCCCTCGCCGATGCCAAGGGCCTCGGCGTCGGCGAGGGCCCGGTGCAGCGCGGGCAGCTGGGCGGCGCCACGCGCGATCCGAAGGACCCCGCCCTTGCGCCCGCCGGCCGGGATCCCCTCCACCGCCGCCACCCGCAGGACCTCGTCGACGCTCGCGGCCATCGCTCGGTGGAGCGCCACGGCCGCCGCCGGGCCGAAGCGACGCGCCACCGTCCGCGGCGCCAGGGCGAAACCGGCCGAGCACCACCCCCCGTTCCGACCCGAGGCCCCGAACCCGGCCACCTGCTCTTCCAGCACCACCACCTTGAGGTCGGGGCGGCGCTGCAGCAGGTAGTAGGCAGTCCAGAGCCCGGTGAACCCAGCGCCCAGGATGGCGACGTCCGCCCGGGTGTCGAGGACGAGCGGCGGGCGCGGGGTGAGGTCGTCGTCAGCGGTCTGGAGCCAGAGGCTCACCGCCGCCGGGTCGGGAACCCGGGGGGCGTGACGACCCGGGCCAGGGCTCGGGGACGGGGCGGGGACAGGCATGAGGCCATTCTCCGCGGACCAAGGTTCCCGTGCCGGCTCCCGTGCGCTCCATCTGATTGCGGAGTAATGTTGTAAGCATGCACGCTTCACACGACGAAATGATCGGATGGTTCCTCGGACGGATTCCCCAGGGCTGGTTCACGGCACCCGCGGAGATCACGGCGGACCGAGAGGAGATCCTGGTAGTGGGGTCGCTCGACGAGCCCGAGCTGCCCGCGGAGATGGGGACGGCTGCCCGCACCGCCGCCCGCGAGGCGCGGGCGCGGCGGTTTCGCGAGGAGACCCGGGCAGCCCGCATCGCGATCGCCGAGGAGGCCGAGCTCCGCTTTCGCCGGCGCGTCGCCTGGGGCGCGACCGTCGCCGGCGACCGCCACCTCTTCACCACCCTCAGCGTCCCGGTGATGACCCGGCTCCGGATGGCGGACCGGCGGGTCCTGGACACGCTGGTCGAGGCCGGGGTCGCCCGCAGCCGGAGCCACGCGCTGGCCTGGTGCGTCCGGTTGGTGGGGCGTCATCAGGGCGACTGGATCGAGACTCTCCGCCAGGCTCTGACCGCGGTCGAGAGCGCTCGCGCCCAGGGCCCGGATGCCCACCCTGAGGAGACCCGCCCGCTCTGACCCCGGCCATCTCGAGGCGCCGTCTCCCCTACACCGGCATCCGCGCCGCGTGCCGCGCCGCGCGGCGCGCGATCGCCCGGCCCGCGCCGATCAGGACCAGCAGGATGACCACGATCAGGACCCCCGCGGCGGCCGCGACCTGGTGCTCCTGCTGGGTCGGCAGGGTGGCGTTGAGGAAGACCACATAGGTGAGGTACCCGACCGGGTGCTGGAAGAGATCGGGGGTCGGGTTGCGATCGCTGAAGCCCACCGTGTAGAGCAGCGGGGCGGTTTCGCCAACCGAGATCGCGAGCGCGACCACCAGGCCCGACGCGATCCCGGGGATGGCGGGAGGGAGCAGCACGCGCCGCAGCGTGGTGACCCGGGGGAGCCCGAGAGCGCTGGCACCCTCGCGCAAGGTGGTGGGGACCTGGCGGAGCGCCACCTCGGTGGTCTTGACGATGTAGGGCAGCACGATGGCGGAGAGAGCGAGGATGCCGGCGAGCAGGGAATAGCCCCAGTGCATCTCCTCGTCCAAGACGAGGTAGGCGACGTAGCCGACCACGATCGACGGGATCCCGGCAAGCGTCTCCGATCCCAGGCGCAGCCACGAGGCCCGCCGCGGCGGGCCGAACTCGGCGAGGTAGATCCCGCCGGCGATCCCCACCGGCCCGGCCAGCACCAGGATCCCGAGGCAGAGGACGAGCGTGCCCAGGATGGCGTTCTGGAGCCCGTTCACGGCGGTGGTGGTGGTGAGCAGACGCAGGCCGAGCACCGGCCAGGCCTGCTGGAGCAGGCTGCCGATGATGGCCAGGGCGGGGGCGATCACGAGCAGCAGCGCGGCCACGCAGAGCGACCAGAAGACGCCATCGCGCAGGCGCCGGAGCGGGGGCGGCACGCTCAGATCCCGCGCCCGACCGGGAGCACGCCGGTGGTGACCCGCCGGATGATCATCCGGCCGACGAGGTTGGTGGCGAGGGTGATCACCAGCAGGACCAGGCCGATCGCGGCGAGCGCGTGGACCGCCATCCCGGTGGGGTCGGTGAGCGCGGAGTCGAGCAGGTCGACGATGGTGGCCGCGATCGTGGAGAAGGGCGAGTAGACGTTGGCGGGGAGGGCATTGAGGAAGTCACCGCTGATCATCAGCACCGCCATGGTCTCGCCCAGGGCGCGCGCCCAGCCCAAGATCGCGGCGGCCAGGATGCCGTTGCGGATGAAGGGCAGGGTGACGACCCGCACCGTCTCATAGGGGGTCATCCCGAGGGCGAGAGCACCCTCCTTGGCCAGGATCGGAACGGTGCGAACCAGCTCGCGGGTGGTCGCGGCGATGATCGGCACGATCATCACCGCGAGGATCAGCGAGGTGGTGAGCAGTCCCTCGCCCGCGCCCACCGGCCCGCGCATGAAGGGCAGCACCACCCCGAGCCGGCTCAGCACGGGATAGAGGTGCTGGGCCAGCGCCGGGCCGAAGTAGAGCACGCCCCAGAAGCCGTAGGCGACGCTGGGGATTCCGGCGAGCAGCTCTAAGAAGACCGACAGTCCCGGCTGGAGCCGGCGAGGCACCCGCTCCACCAGCGCCAGCACCGCCCCCACCGAGACCGGGAGCGCGATCGCGAGCGCGATCATCGACGAGGCCAGCGTGCCGACGATGAAGGGGAGGGCGCCGTAGGCGGCTCCCAAGGGAGCGTGAATCCCGTGAGAGACGGTCTGGCCGGTGGCGTAGAGGTTGCCGAAGGTGAAGAGCTGCCCGGTGAAGAAGCTGCCGCCGGCATAGACGAGAGCGGGGACCGCGCTCTGCACCATCTCCGCCGTCAGAAAGAGCAGGGTCAGGACGGGGATGATCGCGGCCACGAGCAGCACCCCGCGGACCACCCGGTCGCCGGGGCTGAGGTCGGCGTCGGCCAGCCGGGCGCGCCAGCCGGGGATGCCCCCGATCGCGCCCCGCAGGTCCACCGAGCCGCGCTGGCGCTGCCTCAGCCGCACCGTGGCTCCCTGCTCACCGCCGCCGCTCTCAGCCGACCCGACCTTCGACGTAGGCCCGGCTGCGCTCGTCTGCGGGCCGCTGGAAGAACTCGGTCGCCGGAGCCCGCTCCACCAGCGAGCCGTCCAGCAGGAAGCAGACGTCGTCGGCCACCCGGGCGGCCTGCTGGAGGTTGTGGGTGACGATCACGATCGTCATGTGCTCGCGCAGGGAGCCGATCAGCTCTTCGATCCGGCCGGTGGTGCGCGGGTCCAGCGACGACGTGGGCTCATCGAGGAGGAGCACCTCGGGCTCGACCGCGAGGGCGCGCGCCAAGCAGAGGAGCTGCTGCTGACCCCCCGAGAGGGAGAACGGCGCGCTGGAGAGACGGTCTCCGACGGCGTCCCAGAGGCCGACCTCACGCAGCACCGCCTCGGTCCGACGCGGCGTCTCGGCCCGGGACCAGAGCCCATGGATCCGGGCGGCCAGCGAGACGTTCTCGCGAATGCTCTGCGGAAAGGGATTGGGACGCTGGAAGAGCATGCCGATCCGGCGTCGCAGGTCGCGGACGTTGACGCGGGTCCCGTACACCTCCTCCACGCCGAGCCGGACGGAGCCGGAGATCTGAGCACCCGGCCGGCCGTCGTGGAGGCGGTTGAGGCTGCGCAGCAGGGTGGTCTTGCCGCAGCCGGTGGGCCCGATCAGAGCGGTGATCCGTCGCGGGGCGAAAGCAGTCGAGATCCCGTGGAGAACTTCCCGCGCCCCGAAGCGGACGCGGAGCTCCTCAACGGTCATCCCCGCCCCGGCAACCTGGGTCATCGCTCGCATCGGGAGCGTCCGGGCACCCGCCACCATGGCCCGGACGGTACCGATCGAGCCATTAAGGGCGGGGCAAGACCGGATTAACGATTCGCAAAGAGCATCTGTTCGCTGTCGGAGGGCAGCGCCCGCAGGCGCCGCCCGAGGTCAGTTCAGCGCTTCGTCCAGCTTGGCCTTGAGAGCGGACTTCGGCTTGTAGCCCACCAGCCGCTGGGCCTCGGCACCGTCCTTGAACAGGATCAGCGTCGGGATGCTCATCACACCGAACTTGCCGGCGGTCTCGGGGTTGGCATCGACGTCGAGCTTGGCCACCTTGATCCGCGCGTCGTACTCGGTGGCGAGATCGGCGACGATCGGCTCGAGCATCTTGCAGGGCTGGCACCACTCCGCCCAGAAGTCGACCAGGACGGGCTGCTGCGCCTGCAGCACCTCGGCCTGGAAGGTCGAGTCGCTGACGTGGGTGGGAGTGGACATCGCGATCTCCTGGGGTGCCGAGCGGCTCAGCCGTTGGCCGGCGGGGTGGGGGATGCGCCACCGGGAGAGGTGGCGGCCGGAGTGGGCGGGGCGCTCGAGCCGCCCTCGGGGGTGGCCCCGTTGGTTGTGGCCCCGGACTCGGCGGGTTTGGTCGCGGGCGGGGTCGCCGGGCTGGAGGCGGTCTCGGAGCCACGCGAGTCGGTCTTGTAGAAGCCGCTTCCCTTGAAGACGATTCCGACCGGCATCACCACCCGACGGACCGGCGCTCCGCACACCACGCACACCGAGAGCGCGCGGTCCGTGATCGGCTGGACCGCCTCGAACTCGTGGTCGGCTTGGCACCGGTACACGTACGTGGGCACAGCCTCCACAGCCTACCCGAACGGGCGGGGCGACAAACCTCCGCTCCCCAGGGGGTCGTCAGGGTCGCGCCGGCGCCCCCAGGTCGGCTCCGGAGCGCCCGGCAATCCCCAATACCCTTGGACCCCCAGCACCAGCCTGTTGGCGATCAGCCGCTGGCGCGACCGAGCCACGGCGCCAGCCTCGCAACCCGAGCCGCAACCTCGTCCCGACTCGTCGCCATCCCCGCCGCGCGGGCCGCGCCGGCCGGTCCGCCCCCACTAGGTCACCGGCAGCAGCACCAGCCCGGTTGGCACCTTAGGAAAGAAGTAGGTGGACTTCTGCGGCATCGACTCCCCGGCGCGCGCAACGTCCGCCACCTCCGCCACCGAGGTGGGGTTCACCAAGAGGCCGATCCCGTCGCTGGCGGTCGCCAATGCGGCCACCTCGTCCCCGTCGCGACTGAAGCGCAGCCGGCCGGCCGCCACCGCCTCCTCGTCGATCCCGAGGAGCGCGCCCAGCACCTCCTCCTGGAGGACTGTGACATCGAGGCCGGCGCTGGGGCTCGCGACCGGGCGTCGCTCGCGATGGGCGACGGCGGACTCGCCGGCGGCGACGACGCCGAACGCGTGCGCGTGCGGCCGCAGCGCCGCCATCCGCCGCAGCGCCGCGCGCGGGTTTCGGGCGGACTCCCAACGATACCCGGTAGCCTCGAGCCCGGCTCGCAGAGTGCCCGGGGCCCCTGACCACCCGGCGAGGATCCGGTGGGTTGCCAGGATGACATGGCTGGCGTCGTCAAGGGGGGCCAGCAGCATCAGAACCCGGGCCGGCACCTCGGGGTGAGCGGCAGCGTAGGCGAGCGCGGTCTCGTACCGATGGTGGCCGTCCGCGATCACCAGCCGGGACTCGGTGAGCGAGCTCCTCACCGAGTCCACCACGTCGCCTCCGGAACCACCCTCCTCCAGCACCCAGAGCCGGTGGCGCTCATGGCCGCTCTCGCCGTCGGTGACCGCCTCGGCAGCGGGCGGGGTGGTGGCCGCATAGCGGTGCAGCGCTGCGGCAGCGCGCTCGCCATCCTCCCACAGCGCGAAGACCGGCGACCCCTGGACCCCAGTCGCCTCCAAGAGCCGGAGCCGGTCCTGCTTGGGTCCGCTCAGGGTGTGCTCGTGGCGGAGCACGATGCCCCGGTCCCACGGCTCCGGTGTGACCGCGGCGAAGACCCCGATCCGCTCCAGCGGACCGCCCTCGGGGGGGTGGAACGCGTGGGCGTGAAGGTAGAGCGAGGGGCGGCTCTCCTGCACCATGACACCGGTCTGGCGCCAGGCTGCCAGGTGACCACGGGCGCGCAGGTAGCGGTCGCGCACCCCCGGGAGGTCGTCGTCACGGTCGCGCCCGAGCTCAAAACGGACGACGTTCTGCATCGCCCGGGCGTAGAGCTGGGCCTGGAGCTGGGCGCCGATGACGTCGTAGGGCGGAGCCAGCACCTGCGACAGCTCCACCACCTCGGGGTCGTAGCGGAGCCCGCGAAAGGGCTGGACGTCGGCCACGCTCAGAGCTCGACGACGGAGAGAGAGCCCACCCCGTCGATCCGGCGCAGCTCCGCGGCCAGCTCCGCCGCCACCGGGTCGTCAACCACCACCACCATGACCGCCTCGCCCCTCGGCGCCGTGCGACCGAGCTGGAGCTCGGCGATGTTGACGCCAGCCTGACCGAGACAGCTGCCGATCGCGCCGATCATCCCGGGGCGATCGGTGTGGTGGAACAGCAGGAAGGTCCCCTTGGGAACCAGGTCGAGGTGGAAGCCATCGAGGCGCACCACCCGCGGGGTGCCGTTGGAGAGCGTCCCGGTGAGCTCGCGCACCCCCGCACCGTCGACATGCAGGGTGATCGAGCTCGCGTACTCAACCGCTTCGCTGCTGCGTTGCTCGGTCACCTCGATGCCGTGCTGGCGGGCCAGGAGCCGCGCATTGACGACATTGACGGGGTCCTGGGTGAAGTGCTGGAGGATCCCACCGATGACCTCGGCGGTGAGCAGGGCCGGCTCGGCTTCCGCCACCGCTCCGCGATAGACCACCTCCAGCGCGCGCACACCGCCGCCGCCGAGCTGGGCGTAGAGGCTGCCCAGCCTCCGCGCGAGCACCCGGTACGGCTCCAGCGCCGCCAGCTCCTCGGGCGCAAGCTGGGGCGCATTGACCGCCCAGCGCGCTGCGCCTCCCTGCAGCACCGAGACGATCTGGTCGGCGACATCGGTCGCGACCGAGACCTGCGCCTCCACGGTGGAGGCCCCGAGATGCGGGGTGACCAGGATCAGGGGCTGCTGCAGCAGCGGATGGTCGGCCGGCGGCGGCTCCTGGGTGAAGACGTCCACCGCCGCGCCGGCGAGGTGTCCACTCGCGACCGCGGCCGCGAGCGCGGCCTCATCGACGATCCCGCCTCGACCCACGTTGATGACCCGCGCTCCTCGAGGCATCTGGGCCAGCTCGGCCGCCCCGATCAGGCCCCGAGTCGCATCCGTCAGCGGCGTGTGCACCGTGAGCACGTCCGCCTCGGCGAGGGCGGTGCCGAGATCGAGCAGGCGCACACCCGCCTGGGCGGCGCGGTCGGGGGCGACCAGGGGATCGTGGGCAACCACGCGCATCTGCAGCCCCAGCGCCATCCGGGCCACCTCGAAGCCGATCTTGCCGAGGCCGATCACGGCGAGCGTCTTGTCGCGCAGCTCGGTGCCCACGAAGCGCGACCGCTCCCACGAGCCGGCGCGGAGCGCGGCCGACGCCGGGGCGATGTTGCGCGCCAACGCCAGCATCATGGCGATGGTGTGCTCGGCGGCCGCCACGGTGTTGCCGGTGGGCGCATTGACGACCAGAATCCCGCGCTGGCTCGCGGCGGCCACGTCGATGTTGTCGACGCCCACACCGGCCCGTCCAATCACTCGGAGGCGACTGCCGGCCTCGATCACCTGGGCTGTCACCTTGGTCTCGCTGCGCACGACCAAGGCGTCATAGTCGCCCACCCGTAGGATCAGCTCCGCCGGGGTCAGCCGGATCGCGAGATCCACCTCCCCCGCGGCGCGCAGCCGCGCAATCCCATCGTCGGCAATCGGATCGGCGACCAGGATGCGCACTGGACGAGAGCCCACCATCGTCACGCCACCCGCTCCCGACCCACCTGTGAGGTGGGATGCAGCACCGCCTGGGCGGCGGCGAGCCCGGCTCCCACCGCGGCGGTGGTCCAGCCCTGCTCGCGGGTGCCCGCCTCGAAGGCGGCGACAAGAGCCATGGTGTCGGCGGCGTCGATCGCGCCCAGGTGCCCAATGCGAAGCAGACGACCCTCGAAGGGACCCTGCCCGCCCGCGATCACCAGTCCGTGGGACTCGCGCAGCCGACTCAGCAGCGAGCGCACTCCGTCGGGGTCCACTCCGACCGGTGGCATGATCGCGGTCACGACATCGCTGGCGACATCGGACCGCGCCAGCAGGCGCAGGCCGAGGGCCGCCACCGCAGCCCGGATTGCGGCGCCGCAGCGAGCGTGCCGTGCCCAGACCTGCTCGCGCCCCTCCTCGCGCAGCATCGTGAGCCCCTCGGCGAGCCCGAACAGCACCGAGATCGCAGGCGTGGTCGGCGTCTCGTAGCGGAGCAAGAACTCGTGGAGGCGGGTGAAGTCGAAGTACCAGCGCGCCCCGGTGGTGAGACGGGCCCGGGCGAGCGCACGCTCACTGCAGGCGATCATCGTAACCCCGGGAGGTGCCATCCAGCCCTTCTGGGATGCGCTCACCACGGCATCGCAGCCGAGTGCGTCCATCTCCAAAGGCAGGCTGGGCGCGCCGCTGACGCTGTCGACCACCAGCAGCCGCCCCGCGTCGCGCACCACCTGGGACACCACGGCGAGATCGTTGGTGACCCCGGTGCTGGTCTCGTTGTGGGTGAAGAAGACGACTCCGGCCAGTGGATGGCGCTCCAGCAGCTGGGCGACGTCCTCGATCGCCACCGGCTGACCCCACTCGCCCTCCAGCTCAATCACGTCGGCGCCGTAGGCGCGGCCGATCGCTGCCCAGCGCTGGCCGAAGGCCCCGATGGAACAGAAGAGCGCCTCCTCCCCAGGCTGGCAGAGATTGGCCACGGCCGCCTCCAGCCCGCCGCTGCCGGAGCTGGGCAGGATGAGGACCGGATGGGTGGTGCCGAGAGCCCACCGCAGATCCCCCTGCAGCTGTTCCATCAGGCGATGGAACTCCGGGCCCTTGTGGTTGACCAGCGGACACGCCATGGCCCTCTGGACGCGTTCGGGAATCGGCGTCGGACCCGGGACGCGCAGCTGCTGCGTCATGGACAGGCGACCTCCGCACAAGTGCCGGGGGCCGTATCCAGGGTGGTGCCCGCACGGACACATCCCAGTCTACGAGGTCGTCCCGTCGGTCCGACCCTCGCCGTCGCCCCAGGCGACGATCGCGGTGTGGAGGGCCTTCCGCCACCGCCAGCCCCCATCGATCTCCACCATGAGGGGGCGCACCTGCTCCCAGAGGGGGCCACGGCGAGGGTCGTCGGCAGCCAGCCGCAGCTGCTCGGCGGCCCAGGCGACGGCGTCGTCGGGTGAGTCGAAGCGCGCGCCCCCTCCGAAGCTCCCGTACTCCACAGTGGGCAGCGCCCCCAGGGCGAGCAGCACCGGCAGCAGCGTGTCAAGGGTGGGATCGGCGATCGGAGGCTCACCGTGAACGTGACAGAACAGGTGTCTCACCGCGGCGCCCATCGGCTCGACCCGGATCGCCACAACCCGCAAGGGGGCGGAGGACTCCAGGGCCTGGAGAAACCCGAGGACATCCGTTGTCCCGTAGATGGCGTGCGAGACGAGCGCCACGTCGTGGCGGCCAGCTTCGGCGGCCGCCTCCGGCCAGGAACCCGCGAGAATGCGCACGTTGTCGCAATGGGCCTCCGCGAGACGCTCGGCGAGTCGCTCGCGCATCCCGGCCGACGGCTCCACCGCGGTGACGGCGGCGGCGACGGACGCCAGGGGTACGGCATACCGGCCCGCCCCCGCGCCGACGTCTAGGAGCCGCCGGCCCCGCGCGCGCCGCAGCAGCAGCCGGTAGAGGGGATCCGCAGCCAGGTCGTGCGCCCGTGAGAAGGCGTCGAAGGCGGCGGCACGCTGATCCCAGTGACCGGTGGCCTGCGGGACAGCCCTGTCGACCTGGGTGGCCGGGCCCCCCGCCACCCGAGCGATCTGGGCCTCCCGGGACTCCACCAGCGCCCGCCATCGGGCCGCGCGGCTGGCCAGCTGCAGGGAGAGGTCAGTCATCACATCCGGTGGCAGAGAGCTGCTCGGCCACCCGCCCCTCCCGGTCTCCGCGTTGCCGATCGGGATGGACCACTCGGTCCGGGCGGACGGCGCGCCCGAGCCGGACACGCAGGGGACCGTGCAAGAGCGAGGGTCCGGACCACCAGCTCCCCCGGGTCATCACCTCCCGGAGCCCGCACTCGGCGGTGGGATGGCGGAGACGGCCGGCGGTCGCGCCGGGTAGCGGCGACCACCCCCAACGGGTGTCGGAGCACCCCCCCAACGACCTCGGTGACGCCGCGCCCCTCCGCCGGAGGCCGCTCCGGTCGGTCGGTGGCCGATCCCGGCCCCCGGCTGACCCCACTCGAGCCGGCCCACCGCTCCGAGCCATCCAGGCCCACCAAGCCTTCCCCCGCCACCGGTGCGCTCGGCCCTCGCCGCCCGCTCTACCGCTGGTCGGTGGTGAAGGGCAGCAGAGCGATGTGCCGCGCCCGCTTCAGGGCCACCGTGAGGCGCCGCTGATGCAAGGCGCAGGTGCCGGTCACCCGGCGGGGAAGGATCTTGCCACGCTCGCTGATGTAGCGGCGAAGCCGGGTCACTTCCTTGTGGTCCACGAAGATGATGCGCTCGAGGCAGAAGTTGCAAACCTTGCGCGGGCGGCGGCGTCCGTATTCAGCCATCACTGCTCAACCTGCCTGTCAGAAGGGAATGTCGTCGGGGTCCACGTCGCCCCCGGAATCGGCGGGCGCACCGGGGACCGCGACCGGCGCGGGCGGGGTGGGATCGTCCCCCTCGGACGCGCCGGCGCCGCGGGGCTCCAAGAATTGGATGTCGTTCGCGTTGACCTCGGTGCGGTAGCGCTTTTGTCCATCTGGGCCATCCCAGGAGCGCGTCGAGAGGCGTCCTTCGACGTACACGAGACTGCCCTTGCGCAGGTACTGGCCCGCGATCTCGGCGAGCTTGCGCTGACCGATGTTCCAGACCACGGCGTCGTGGTAATCGGTGAACTCGCGTCGTTCCCCATCAGTGCCGGTGCCGTAGCGGTTGGTGGCCAACCGCAGCTGCGTCACCGGTTGTCCGCTGGGCAGGTACCGCATCTCGGGATCCTGGGTCAGCCGACCGATGAGCATGACGCGATTGAGAGAGCCGGCCATGGTCAGCCGTCCTCGTCGTCGTCGTCGTCGTCGTCCTCATCGTCGGGGCTCTCACCATCCTCGTCGTCGTCCTCGTCCAGCTCATCATCGTCGTCATCCAAGTCATCGGCGCCGGGCCGCGCTTCGGGCACGTCGGTCTCCTCCCTGGCGGCCGCGGGTGCGGCCGCACCTTCCACTTCCAGAGGTCCGCCCACGCCGATCACCTGGTCCGCCTCCGCGGGGATCGCCTCGGCCACCCCCGTGGCGGAGCTGGCCTCCGCGCCGTCAGGGGAGACACCGCCATCCAATGTCTCCTCCACTGCGACCGGCGCGTCTGCCGCGGCCCGCCGTCCCCGCCCCCGCTCACGATCACGCCAGCGTTCCCGACCCCGAGCGGCTCGCTCCCCCTCCTGGCGCATCGGCCGGGCGATCGTGAGCAGGTGTCGAATCACGCTCTCCGAGAGCTTCAGCTGACGTTCGATCTCGCCCAACCGCTCGCCGGGAAGTCGGGTATCGGCCACCACGTAGTAGCCGTCGTGGAAGCCACCGACTAGGTAGGCGAGGCGGCGACGACCCCACAGGGACGACTTCAGGACCTCCCCACCATTCTCGGCGACCATCGATGTCACGGCATCCATGGTCGTTCGGACCTGATCGTCGTCCAAGTCCGGCCGGACGATGTACATGAGTTCGTATTCGCGCTCCACGCGCGCACCTCCCGATACCTGTGGGATTGCGCCCGGTGGCCCCGGACGCAGGATGGGGAACTCGGCGAGTCTAGCACGCCACCATCGGCGGAGATGGGGCATGGCGTCCCGGGTGACGGGAAAGTGCTCAGGTCGGCAGATCGAGTCCCCGCATGAGACGCTTGGCATAGAGCCGCAGCCCGAGTGCCACCCCACCGGCGAGGAGGGCGGCGAGGAGCGCCGCGGCCAAGGCGTGCACCGGGCTGGTGCCTAACGGGAGCAGAGCTCCGATCGCTCCTCCCAGGGCCAGCCCGCCGATGAGGGCGGCAAAGGAGAAGTACGGGAGCAGGACGCTCATCCGTACCGCCCGGCTGATCGGCGGGGACTGCAGCTTGGCCAGCCGATCCCGCCGGATCACGGTGAGGGTCGTCACGTGCTGCAGGTTGGGCGTCATCGTGAGCCCCACCGTGACCGCCCCGGCCTGAAGCTTTTCGAACAGCTCAGGCCGCACCCGGAACTCCTGAATCCCGCGGTTGACCTGGAGGGCGACCAGGGCGAGTCCCGGCGTCCCCGAGACCTCGCTGGCACCGACCAGCTGGCCCTGGACGGTCTCGACCGGGAGTTTGCCGTCGCGCCGGGCCGGCGGCACGGCGGGCGCCATCACCGAGGCCCCGGCTCCCCCGCACACGATCGCGAGCACGAGCAGGACAACCCCGAGGGGAAGGTCGCGCTGACCGATCTCCACCACCAGCGCCAGGGCACCAAGGGCCACCAGGACCACAGCTCCGGCGGTGACGGCGAGTGCCAGGCGAGTCACCTGGCCCGGCGAGAGGCCCAGGAACAGGCCGCCCCGCCGGAGGCGCTCCTGCTGGGTGGGCGCCTGCGCTTGCACCTTGTCCCGGACCTCCGCCCGGCGCTGGTTCTCGAGGCGGGCCTGTCGGCGGCGGAGCTCTCGGCTCCCGGGATTGCGCATGGGAGGGTAAGGATCGCACGCTGGAGCCCGGGGGAGCGACCCAGGCCCCCGCGAGCCTGTCGGCGCCAGGCCCGGCACTTCGGTGGTGGCCGCCGGGGGACTCGAACCCTCGACCTCACGGATGTGAACCGTGCGCTCTAACCAGCTGAGCTAGGCGGCCACGAGCGGAGCCCCAGTCTACCCACCCCCTGAGGCAGTCGGCGATCCCGGCGGGGAAGGCGCCGGGGCCGAGGCAACAGCTGCGAACGCCCGGGGGCGGCTATGGCACCACCGGCTGGACCTGCTCCACGGCATAGGCAAGGCTGGTGGGGACGCGGATGGTGCCGACGGTGAACTCGGGGAGACCGCGGATGGT
>Ga0307374_10000579_pt1 | contig 69850 bp, 56 predicted proteins | sample OX3MG_FD_202532 | JGI IMG/M metagenome (GOLD analysis project Ga0307374, IMG submission 202532) | Soil microbial communities from Risofladan, Vaasa, Finland - OX-3 | ecosystem: Environmental > Terrestrial > Soil > Coastal area > Acid sulfate soil | place: Finland: Risofladan, Vaasa | collected... | reverse complement strand
GCCATAACCAGCTGTCGTAAAACCAACGATGCATGTGGAGCGCTCTCGCTTGAGTGAGTGGAATTTTTGTGCAGCGACCGGATTAACATCCGTGATGTTTATTTTAACTTAAGTTGCACAGCACCTAGAACGGGATGCGTCCCAAGAGGATGTCACGGAACATGGCCCAATCGCCCATGAAACTGTAGAAAGGATGGGTAAAGGTCGCGGGACGGTTATGCTCGAAGAAGAAATGTCCGACCCAGGCGAAGCCGTAACCGAAGATCAGCATCAGGATAAAGCCCCACCACCAGTGGCTGACTAGCACGAAAATGAGCGTCAGCAACACCAGGCAACTGCCGAAACAATGCAGCCGTCGGCAGACCGGATAGCGGTGCTCGCCGAGGTATAAGGGATAAAACTCCCGAAAACTTTTGTAGGCTTTCGCCATAGCGCCTCGGTACCGCTCCTCAGCCCATGAGCACAAATATTCCGCGCGCATCGTGCCACACGGCGATGCTCACGATAAACCCGAAAAGCAGGATAGCCGAAATAAACAGGCTCACTTTCAGCCAGTGCGGCCGTGGTAATCGGAATGCCAGCACCCCCAGCACGATGTAGCCGATCACACACAGCAGCTTCACGCCCAACCAGGTGACCTGCAGGGGGTCGAGTCGCAGCAAAACGGCCAGCCACACACCGAACCCCAGCAGCAAGGTGTCTATCAGCGGCGGCAGCCACTTCCAGATGGGCGCCTTCAGTGTTCGCGCCATCAGCACCGTGACGCTGCCGCGCCCCACGAATAGCAGCAGGCTGGCGGCGGCGCACAGGACATGCAGCAATTTCAGATTGGGATACAGCATGCCAGCGTGGGAATGGCTCCGATTGCCCGCAGTTTAACCGCTGACGGAAAAACTTCAGATAAACCAGCCAAAACTGCCGGCGGCTTCCATCGATTAATTAATAGGACTAAAATAGTCCCAATTAAACTCAACCGCCTAAGCCCATGTTGCGTATCAGTAAACTCACGGATTATGGCACGGTGGTGCTAGCCCAGATGGCCCGCAAGCCGAGTGCCATGCATACCGCTACCGACCTTGCGACCAGCACCCGCGTGGCCCTGCCCACCGTAAGCAAGCTGCTGAAATGCTTTACCCGGGCGGAACTGGTGACCTCCCAGCGCGGCGCCCGCGGTGGCTACACCCTGGCGCGCGCACCGGAGTTGATCACCGCAGTACAGATCATCGACGCCATCGAGGGCCCGGTGGCCATCACCGAATGCAGTCTCGGTCATGACCGTTGCGGCATCGAACCGGTATGCGGTGTGGGCCACAACTGGCAACGCATCAGCCTCACCATCCGCGATGCCCTCAAGACTGTGACCCTGGCCCAGCTCGCGCGCCCGGCCGTGTCCATTGCACCGTCCGCGGAGATGCGGGTGGCGCTTTCCGAACTGACACACCGCGACCCCAAATAGAGAGATCTGCATGGCCACCGAAAACCAGAATGTGGAAAAAATGATGCGTGGTGAATACCGCCACGGTTTCGTCACCGATATCGAATCCGACACGGTGGCGCCGGGCCTGAACGAAGACGTGATCCGGCTGATCTCCGCCAAGAAGAACGAACCGCAGTTCATGCTGGAGTGGCGCCTCAAGGCGTATCGCCACTGGCTGGGCATGCAGGAGCCGCACTGGGCGCATGTCAAGCATCCGCCCATCGACTATCAGACCATCTCCTATTACTCCGCGCCGAAATCCAAAGATAACGCGCCCAAGAGCCTCGCCGATGTGGATCCGAAATTGCTGGAGACCTACGAGAAGCTCGGCGTGCCGCTGCACGAGCGCGCCAAGCTTGCGGGTGTGGCGGTAGATGCGGTTTTCGATTCGGTCTCTGTGGCTACCACCTTCCGCAAGAAACTCGGGGAAGCCGGTGTGATCTTCTGCCCGTTCTCGGAAGCCGTGAAGCAACATCCAGAACTAGTGGAGAGATACCTTGGCAGCGTGGTGCCCTACTCCGATAATTATTTCGCGACCCTAAACTCGGCGGTCTTCACCGATGGTTCATTCGTGTTCATACCCAAGGGCGTGCGTTGCCCCATGGAGCTGTCCACCTATTTCCGTATCAACGTCGCCAACACCGGTCAGTTCGAGCGCACCTTGATCGTCGCCGAGGAAGGCGCCTACGTGAGTTACCTGGAAGGCTGCACCGCACCCATGCGCGACGAGAACCAGTTGCACGCAGCGGTGGTGGAACTGATTGCCCTGGAAGGCGCGCAGATCAAATATTCCACGGTGCAGAACTGGTATCCCGGTGATGAAAATGGCGTGGGCGGCATCTACAACTTCGTCACCAAGCGCGGCGACTGCCGCGGCGCCAATTCACGTATCTCGTGGACGCAGGTGGAGACCGGCTCGGCCATCACCTGGAAATATCCCAGCGTGCTGCTGAAGGGCGATAACTCCATCGGCGAGTTCTATTCGGTGGCGGTGGCCAACCATTACCAGCAGGCCGATACCGGCACCAAGATGATCCACATCGGCAAGAACACCAAGAGCACCATCGTCTCCAAGGGCATCTCCGCCGGTCACGGCCAGAACAGCTACCGTGGACTGGTGAAAGTCGTAGCCGCGGCCGAGCACGCGCGCAACTATACCCAGTGCGATTCATTGCTGATGAGCGACCGCTGCGGTGCGCATACCTTCCCGTATATGGAAGTGAAGAATCCCACTGCCAAGGTTGAGCACGAAGCGACTACCTCCAAGATCAGCGACGACCAGCTGTTCTATTGCCGCAGCCGCGGCATCGATACCGAAGACGCGGTCAACATGATCGTCAGCGGCTTCTGCAAGGACGTGTTCAAGGAACTGCCCATGGAGTTTGCTGTTGAGGCGCAGCGCCTGCTGGCGGTGACGCTGGAAGGTGCTATTGGTTAACCCCTCACCCTAGCCTCTCCCGCAAGGGGAGAGCGAAAAACATTGAAGAGGATTTTGGTCAGATGCTGGTTATAAAAAACTTGTTCGCTAGGGTTGAGGGCCGCGAGATCCTTAAGGGACTCGACCTTGAAGTCAAGGCCGGAGAGGTACATGCCATCATGGGCCCTAACGGCTCCGGCAAGAGTACCCTGGTACACATACTCGCCGGTCGCGAGGGCTACGAAGTGACCGCTGGCAGCGTGACCTATCTGGGCAAGGACCTGCTTACCATGCCGCCCGAGGAGCGCGCGCGTGCCGGCATGTTCCTGGCATTCCAGTACCCGGTGGAGATTCCCGGCGTCAACAACGTGTACCTGCTTAAAGCCGCCTACAACGCGATTCGCAAGCATCATGGCGAACCGCAGATGGATGCCATGGATTTCCTGGCGGTGGTCAAGGCCAAGATGCAGTTCATGGGCATCGATAGGAGTTTTCTGAACCGTGCGGTCAATGAAGGTTTCTCCGGTGGCGAGAAGAAACGCAATGAGATCCTGCAGATGCTGGTGCTGGAGCCGAAGCTGGCGTTGCTGGACGAAACTGATTCCGGCCTGGATATCGATGCCCTGAAGATTGTAGCCCAGGGCATCAACAAGCTGCGCAGCCCCGAACATGCCATGGTCATGGTCACCCACTACCAGCGGTTACTGGATTACGTGGAGCCGGATATCGTGCACGTGCTGGCCGGCGGCCGCATCCTTAAATCCGGCGATAAGCAGCTGGCGCTGGAACTGGAGCGCCGCGGTTATGACTGGGTACTGTCCGAGGCGGCAGCATGAGCCTGGTGAGCGCAGCGCTGCGCCCCTATGCCGAAGGATTCAGGGCATTTGATTCCCGGCAAAAAGATAATGCCACGTGGCTAGCGGATCTGCGCCGCGGCGCGTTTGCGCATTTCACCGCCCACGGTTTTCCCGGTGAACGTGACGAAGACTGGAAATACACCAGTACCCGGCCGCTGGAAAAGCGCGGCTTCGTCTCCACGATACCGGCGCCTGCGCACATCAAGTTGAACACGCTTGAGCCGGTACTGTTGCGCGAGTTGCAGGTACATACATTGATATTCATCAATGGCCAGTATGCGCCGTCACTCAGTACTGCGGTAAGCGGGATTCCCGGTATGCACATCTCCGAGCTACGCAAATCACTGCAACAGGATGCAAATGAGCTGCAGGCATGGCTCGCGCCTGAATCCACCTGGAACGCTGATGCCTTCACCGCCCTGAACACTGCGTTCCTCCAGGACGGCGTCGTTATCGAAATCGATGACGATGCCCACCTGGAGCGCCCACTGCAACTGGTATTCATATCGACAGAACAACCGCAGCCCAGCGCCTGTCATCCGCGCATCCTCATGCAGCTCGGTGCACGCTCCCAGGCAGCGCTGGTTGAAACTTATTACGGTCTTGAGGGCTCAGCCAACTTCACCAATAGTTACACTCAGATCGTGCTCGGCGACGGTGCCCGGCTCGAACATCTGCGCATCCAGCGGGAAAGCCCGGGTGATTTCCATGTAAGCCGCGTGGCGATCAGCCAGCAACACGCCAGCTTATACACATCGCATACTTTTAATCTCGGCGGCCTGTGGGTGCGCACCGATTTGCGGGCACGCATGCAAGCGCCGCGGGCGCATGCCGTGCTCAACGGCCTGTACGCCATCAGCGGCAGACAGCATGTGGACAACCACACCCGCATCGAGCATTTAGCACCTGACACCTGCAGCGATGAGCTGTACCACGGCATCATCAGCGGTCACGGACGCGCAGTGTTCAACGGCAGGGTGGTGGTGGCCAAGCATGCACTCAAGACCGATGCGGCCCAGAGCAACAACAACCTGCTGTTATCGCGCGGCGCCGAGATCGATACCAAGCCGGAACTGGAGATCTACGCCGACGACGTAAAGTGCAGCCATGGCGCCACCATCGGCCAACTGGATGAGCAGGCGCTCTTCTACCTGCGTTCCCGCGGCATCGAAGTGGAGCGCGCGCGCGGTATGCTGGTGGACGCCTTCGCCGTCAGGCTGTTGGAACGCATCGCGATGCCGGAACTGCGCGCCTACGCCGCCCGCCAGATCAATTCAGTGCTTCCCAGCCTGACCGCTGCGGTGGAGCAGTTATGAACGCGCGGCATCACAGCCTGCGTGATTCCGCCGTCATGCCGACGTTCGATGCGCTGCGCTGGCGGCGGGATTTCCCCATATTTAAGCAATTTGTCAACGGCAAGCCGCTGGTGTATCTGGACAATGCCGCCACTTCCCAGAAACCCCAGGCAGTCATTGATGCCGTCTCTGATTATTACCAGCGCTACAATTCGAATGTGCACCGCGGCGTGCATCACTTGAGCGAAACGGCCACGGCGGCGTACGAAGGCGCGCGTGAAAAACTGCGGCGCTTCATCAATGCCGCTTCTTTGAAGGAGATCATCTTCGTACGCGGCACCACCGAAGCCATCAACCTGGTGGCCCAGAGCTACGGCCGCAGCCGCTTAAAGGCTGGCGACGAAATCATCCTCTCGGAGATGGAGCACCATTCCAACATCGTGCCCTGGCAGTTGCTGCGTGAGCAGATAGGCGTGGTGCTCAAAATAATTCCCATCAACGATGCCGGCGAGCTGCAAGCCGGCGCCTATGAAAATCTTTTCAGCCTGCGCACACGGCTGGTGGCGGTGACGTACATCTCCAATGCACTGGGCACTATCAACCCTGTGATGGAGATCATTGCGCAGGCGCACCAGCGTGGCGTGCCAGTGTTGCTGGACGGCGCCCAGGCGGTACCGCATCTGCCGGTGGACGTCAGGGATCTGGACTGCGATTTCTACGCGTTCTCCAGCCACAAGATGTTCGGCCCTACCGGCATCGGCGTGCTGTACGCAAAAGAAAAATTACTCACTGACATGCCACCCTATCAGGGCGGCGGCGAGATGATCCGCACGGTGCGCTTTTCCGGCAGCACCTGGAATGAACTGCCCCACAAGTTCGAAGCCGGCACGCCGGATATCGCCGGCGCCATTGGCCTGGGCGCGGCGGTGGACTACCTGGAAAATATCGGCTTGGCGTCCATCCGCGAGTATGAGCATGGCCTGCTCGAATACGGCACGCAGCGTCTGCAGACTGTGGAAGGCGTGAAGCTCGTGGGCACCGCGCGGCACAAAGCCGGGGTGCTGTCGTTCGTGATGGATGGCATCCATCCGCACGACATCGGCACCATCGTGGACCAGGAAGGCGTCGCCATCCGCACCGGCCATCATTGTGCCATGCCGGTAATGGAGCATTTCAAAATCCCCGCCACCGCCCGCGCCTCCCTCGCCTTCTACAACACTCGCGAGGATATCGAGGCGCTGGTGCAGGCATTGGGAAAAGCCCGTGAGGTGTTCCACTGATGGACCTCAAGGAACTCTACCAGGATGTGATCGTGGACCACAACCGCAGTCCACGCAACTTCCGCAAACTCGCCGATGCCACCAGCGTCCAAGAGGGTTTCAATCCCCTGTGCGGCGACAAGCTCACCGTGTATCTCAAACTCGACGGCGAGCGCATCAGTGACGTGTGTTTCGAAGGCTCCGGATGCGCCATCTCTGTGGCCTCAGCTTCGCTCATGAGCGAAGCGCTCAAAGACAAGACTGTGGTCGAAGCTGAACAGCTGTTCGAGAAGATGCACGGGCTACTGACTATCGAAGATGAGCGCCGTGATCTGGAATCCCTGGGCAAGCTCGCTGCGCTCTCGGGGGTGCGCGAATATCCATCGCGGGTCAAATGCGCGACGCTCTGCTGGCACACACTCAAGAATGCCCTGGAGCATCCTGGGCCACAGCCTGTCTCTACGGAATAACCCATGTACGATCGCGATCCTGTCATCCTCAAGCGTGCCTGCGAAGCTGCCATGATACCGGCCGGCACGCGCGTCATCATCCCCGAAGGCACTGAAGTGAATGTGGCGCAGTCGCTGGGCGGCAGCTTCACGGTGTTTGTGGACGGCAACCTGTTGCGCATCGCCGGCAAGGATGCGGATGCCCTGGATCTGGAACCGCCGGAAGAGCCCAAGCTGCCTGAAAACCATACCGACAAGGATGTGGAAAAACTGGTGTGGGAGCAGATGAAGACCTGTTATGACCCGGAGATCCCCATCAATATCGTGGATCTGGGTCTGGTCTACGAATGCACGCTCAGCGATGCCGGCGACGGCAAGAAACACGTGGAAGTGAAGATGACCCTGACCTCACCGGGTTGCGGCATGGGCAACATACTGTCGGTGGATGTCCAGCAGAAGATCGAGTCGGTGCCACTGGTGAAAGATGCGCATGTGGAAGTGGTGTTTGATCCGCCCTGGAGCCGCGAGATGATGTCGGAGGAAGCGAAACTCCAAACCGGCATGTACTACTGACCGAAATGCTCTAGTGCTCCAACACGTTGTTGCGGTGCTTTTTCCGGTGCTCATTTACTACTTTGTAAACTCCGCTCCTCAAATGCACCGCGTCTTGTCTTGAACCAATGTCCGTTATTTCAGAAACTTGGTAACGACTTTTGAGGTATTTGCATGGCTGATTGGATCAACGTCGGTTCCGTGGAAGAAATCACGCCCGGCCAATATAAAACCATCGATATCAACGATGTCTTAGTGGCAGTGTTTAATATCGACGGCAAGTTTTATGCCATCGAGGATGTCTGCACCCATGACGGCGGCATACTCACCGGCGGCCAAATCGCAGGCTGCGTCATCACCTGTCCGCGGCATGGTGCGCAGTTCGATGTACGTACCGGCGAAGTGCTGGCTGCGCCTGCCTACGAACCAGTCTCGACGTTCCCGGTTCGCATCCTGGATGGCATGGTGCAGGTCAAGGATGATCGCTGGGATTGATTCAATCGAGAGCGAACGAGCCGGTCTTGAGACTGCCCCCTCGGCGATAGATACTGATAATCACGCCTTTACTGGTTGTTTTTGAGCTAACAAGTTTGAGTGTTGCAGGTACGGCTCCAGCGCCGAACAACCGCTTGCCGGTGCCGAGAATCACTGGAAATATCAAAAGTCGGTACTCGTCAATGAGGTCGTGCTCGATGAGCGTCTGGGCGAGGCCGCAACTCCCATGAACTTGCACTTCCCTTGAAAAGCGTTTTTTGAGGACGGCGACATCTTGCGTGACATCGCGAAGATGTGAGGACTTATTCCAGTTAAATTCGGTGCGCGTACGCGAAGCCACATATTTTGGAAGTGAGTTAAGTACTTTGGCTATGAGGTCACTCGGATCTGTGACTCTCGGCCAATGAGCGGAGAATATGTCGTAGGTTTTTCGCCCGAGAAGGAATGCATCGACTTTCGAGAATATTTCGACCATGGTCTTGCCAGTATCTGTGTCGGCATGCGGTACGACCCAGCCACCATAGGGGAAATTCCCACTTGGATCCTCATTTGGGGCACCGGGTGCCTGCATGACGCCATCCAGACTAAGGAATGCCGTTAGTGTGAGTTCAGCCATGATGTCCTCCGATTGCAATTTCATAACCGACAATGTACTTGAGGAATTACGTCCATTGAGTGGCTTCGATATGTATGCTTCTTTTAGTTCTCATCGCGAGTTTTTTTATCGTCATTCTCTACCGTATATTCGCCCTCGATCGTGACGCTACCATCGTGTCGCTCCTGGTGGTGTTGCGGATGTACATTTAACCCAAGCTTGCGACGCAGCCACCAGGCACGCAGGTATAGGATGATGAACAGGATAGCGGCAAAACCGATCAATACGGCGATGATGATGGCGCCGAAAAATACCGCGATCACGCCTACCGCTATCAACAGTAGCGATACCAATAACCTGGCAAAGGGATTACGCTGGGGTTGAGGTTGCATGCCTTGCAGTCGGAACACTGGATTCACACTCCATTCATTACAGATACTGTTTATTGATTATCGCGGCAGCTAACGTCAAATCAATAGCCTGCATGTCACTTTCGTCGCTGCCTTCTGGCGGCTCAAACGCCATGCGCCTGTCGGGCGCGTTGACGGTCTGCCAGCGCAACGCCGTGGACGAGCGCCGGCGCGGATAGAATGCCGCAGTGCGGCAGTTCAATGCGCCCGCGATATGCAGCGGACCGGTGGACCCGCTGACGAACAGGTCACAGAACTGCAAGTGCCTGGCGAAATCCAGCAGACCTTTATCCGATATATAGAGCGTATGCGGCTCATTCAATAACAGATCAGCGAGTTGCTGCGCTTGGGCTTCCTCCCCGGGTCCTGCCGTCAACACGATATGCTGTGTCTTGTGCATGACCAGCGCGCGGATGAAGCCCGCATAGTGCGCCAGTGACAGGTTGGTGGCTGAACCGCCATGGCCTGGATGCACAAATACAAGTTTCTTTTCCGCCGGTATCTTGTGCGCTTGCATGAAGTTCCGCTTCAGTCTCGCGATGACCTTCGGCTCGAACGCAAGATAAGGCGGCATAACGGCTTTGGGTTCAACTATACCCTGTTCCTCCAGAAATATCCGCGCAATATCCTGATTGTATTCGTATTCCGGCTTCTCGGAACGGGAGCGGCGCTGGAGGATACGGCGATTGTAGAATACCCGAGCCAATTTGGTGGCCGGCGCATAGCGCCGCGGGATGCCGGCGAGCCATACACCGAGGCCGGTATCGAAGCGCGAAAACAGCGTGATCACCGCGTCAAACTTCTTCAGTTTAAGGAGCTTCGCCAGCGCGCGGCCGTTGCTCCACTCGCCCTTTAGCTTCGGATCAATGATGACCTCATCTATATAAGAGCATGCTTCTGCCAGCGGCGCCGTGTAGGACGGCACCAGCACTGCGATATGGGCCTGCGGAAGATTCTTGCGCAGCAAAGCCAGCGCGGGCCAGGCGAGCATGAAATCGCCAAGCTTGTCATTGCGGATGACGAGGATTTTTTGTTTGGATTTCACGGTATGTTGCGATAAAAATTGGCGGAGAGGGTGGGATTCGAACCCACGAAGGGCTTGCGCCCTTGCCGGTTTTCAAGACCGGTACCATCAACCACTCGGTCACCTCTCCTAGAGCGGATGCGCATTATATAACGGTGTCTTCACTCCTACTGCTTGGTAAGCCGGTGGCACATGGATCCCGCCCTCCTCGACCTGGCGATTCTCCATAATGGCAATCAGTGCCTGCCCCATGGCTACGCTGGGGCCGTTGAAGGTGTAGCGTCTTTCGAGCGTTCGGCAGGTTGCCGGCCTGTGCCATTTGTAGCCTGCCAATAACAGTCTAATACAGCTGTGCGAATCAAATTATCTTGTGCCACCGGCCACGAGTACTTTCATGCGGTGATCCATCGCTTCGAAATCAAAAGGTATCGAGAAGTGCCGTGAGCTCCCGGGTCTTGCATTCCATCAGCTCCCGGTCACTGCGCGTCTCTACATTCAGTCGCACCAGTGGTTCGGTATTGGAAGGGCGCAAGTTAAATCGCCATGTATCGAACTCCATGCTCAGCCCGTCAAATTTCGAAACTTTGTGCGGATAGCGAGCGAAGGCTCGCTCAGTCTCGGCGAGCGCCCGCTGGATATCATGTACGGTCCAGTTTATCTCTCCGCTCACCGGATACATTCTTTCGCGTTCTAATACCAGTTCCGAAAGCCGAACGCCTGTTTGTGACAACAGTTCCGCCACCAGCAGGCAAGGGAGCATGCCGCTGTCGCAGTAGCCGAAATCCCTGAAATAGTGGTGAGCGCTCATCTCACCGCCATATACTGCATCGTTCGCGCGCATAGCTTGCTTGATGTAGGTGTGACCGCAGCGGCTTAAGACGGCGCTTCCGCCGCTCCGCTTTACCACGTCCAAGGTATTCCACACGAGTCTCGGGTCATGCACGATGCGCGCCCCTGGCTGCTTCTCCAAGAAAGCCTCGGCAAGCAAGCCCACGATGTAATAACCTTCAATGAATTTGCCTGTCCCATCAAACAGGAAACACCGATCCGCATCCCCATCCCAGGCGACACCGAGATCAGCCCCCGATTTGCGCACCGCCTCTGCGGTCTTGATGCGGTTTTCGGGGAGCAGTGGGTTCGGCACGCCCTGGGGGAAAGTGCTCTCCGGGGTATGGAAGATGCGTGTCACCTCAAACGGCAATTTATCCACGAGCGCATCGAACAGCGGACCAGCCGTTCCGTGTCCGGCATTGGCGAGTATGCGGAGCGGCGCCAAGGCCTCGGCTCGGATAAACCGGAGTAGATGCGTCACGTAGGCAGCGCGCATCGAGATCGTCCGGCGTCGTCCCCGCACGGCATGATTCGCTGGTCTCCACGCTCCGGTGGCCAACGCGGCGATGCGCTCGAGACCGGATTCGATCCCCACCGGCCGCGCCTCATCGCGGACGAATTTCATGCCATTGTACACAGCCGGATTGTGGCTGGCCGTCACCATGATGCCGCCGCCAAGTCCCAGGTGAAAGGTGGCGAAGTAGATCTCTTCCGTGGCACACAGACCGATATCGAGGACGTTGACGCCCGCGGCACACAGCCCCTCTATCAGGGCTTCGGCCAGGGCCGGGCTCGAAGGACGCACATCCCGTCCGATGACCACTTCACGTGGGTGGAAGATTTCCGCGTAGGCCCCACCAATGCGTCGTGCGAGTGATTCATCGAGCTCGTCGGGGACACGGCCGCGAATATCATAGGCCTTGAATATCGACGGCGAGGCCATGCCTTAACTGTCCGTACGGCCGTAATGGTCTTCGAAGCGCACGATATCATCTTCGCCCAGGTAGTCGCCGGTCTGGATCTCGATGATCTCCAGATTTTCAGGGCCGGGGTTAGTGATGCGGTGCTTGGTGCCCACCGGGATGTAGGTGGACTGGTCCACCGTGAGAATAAAAGTCTCTTCACCGCGGGTCACCTCGGCACGGCCCTTCACCACCACCCAGTGCTCGGCGCGTTGGTTGTGCAGCTGCAGAGACAGACTCGCGCCCGGATCGACCTGAATGTGCTTGACCTGGAAACGCGTTCCGTTGGCGCGGCTCTCATACCAACCCCAGGGGCGATATACGCGTTGCGATTCTGATGCTTCGCGCCGGCCCTCCGCTTCCAGTGCGGCGACCATTGCCTTGACTTCTTCCGCGCGTTCACGCGGCGCCACAAACACAGCGTCTGGAGTTTCCACGACCACATGATTTCGCAGGCCGATGGCGGTCACCAGCCGTCCGCTCGAATGCACCAGGGATCCTGACACATCCTGTGCGTGCACGTCGCCGACGATGAGATTCTCATCGGCCGCTGGCGCGCCCGCGGCGAGCAGGCTTGCGAAAGATCCCAAGTCACTCCAGGGCGATTCGAGTTCAACCACACGCGCCAGCTGGGTACGCTCCATGACCGCGTAGTCCACAGACTCGCTGCGGCAAGCACGAAACGCTTTTTTATCCAGCCTCAGGAACCGTCCATCCTGGCGTGCGAGAGCAAGCGCGGCTTCTGCTGACTTCAGGATGTCCGGCGCATAGCGACCAAGCTCAGCAAGGTACACATCGGCACGCAGCAGAAACATACCGCTGTTCCACAGGTATTCACCACTCGCGACATAGCGCTCTGCGAGTGCCATCTCGGGCTTTTCGCGGAACTCCGCTACTTTTCTTACACTGTCTGCAGTAACTGAACCCGCCACACGGATGTATCCGTAACCCGTATGTGCCTGTGTCGGGCGCACGCCAAATACAACGATGGCTCCATCCCGAGCAGCAGCAAGGCCACGATTGACGGCGGCCGCAAATTGTTGCGTGTCTTTGAGATAGTGATCCGCGGGCAACACCAGTAACAATGCGGTCGGATCAGCAGGCAACATGTGCAGTGCGGCTACCGCCAAAGCCGGAGCAGTGTTGCGTCCTTCGGGTTCGAGCAGCAACTGCGCCGTCTGGATTCCGAGCGTCCCGAGTTGGGCGTGCACGAGAAAACGGTGGGCTTCATTGCACACAACCAGCGGCGGGTGTTGGGACTTGAGCGCCTCTAGCCTGAGTACCGTCTCTTGCAAAAGCGAATGCTGTCCGAGCAGTTTCAGGAACTGCTTGGGATGATCACGGCGTGACAACGGCCAGAGCCGCGTCCCAGAGCCACCGCAGAGAATGACGGGTATGACCTTGCTTTCCATGTATTGCATGGTTCTCTTACTAACATCAGGACACGGTCAGGCCAATTACACCATCGACGTGGAATATGCCGCGGGTGCACCTTCAACACCCGCCGCTAGCCACGCTGATCAAGGCGCCTTATCCCGGGTTGAAAACCCGTTGCCAGATCGATGACGGACGCTTGACGGGCCTGCCGGTACAAAACCAATGCTGCCACTCTGACACGCCACGCTCGATGATGCCAAGTGCCGTTTGGAAGGCTGGCATACCCTGAGTAAAGGGGTCGGTCACGCTCGTGCCCGACCAATGTCCTAGTAATTCGACGCGCGCATGCGTGGCGGGCCAGGTTTCCATCAGCATGCGCCGCTGTACCCGATTCATGGTCAAAATCAGCGAAGCCCGTTCGAGCATCCGCACCGTGATTTGCCGGGCACGATGGCTGCGGATATCAAGGCCCTGCGCGGCCATCAGCTGCACCGCGCAGGCATCCGCTGGCAGCCCTTCATCGGCTGCGAACCCGGCTGATTCGACGCTGAATCCGGGGCCAACAAACCGTACACGGAACAGCGCCTCCGCCATTGGACTGCGGCAAATGTTACCGGTGCAAACGACGAGTACGTGATGCGACATAATCATTATCCGTTCAGCATCCGATTCCTTACGGTTCCCCGGATCAGGGCATCCCTCAAACCCCTTGCATCCCTGGTGGCTAACCCGGAAATGAGTGTTATTGGCAGCCTTCTGTACCCACAGCGTTATTTTACAATATATCATACTGAGTGATACTCTATCAGCGCACGGTCAGGCCACCGATGCCGTGACCTTGAGGACGCTTTTTTTCGTCAATAGCTCAACACAGACCATGAATACCCAAAGTCGAACTACGTTCAAGCACGTTGTTCAGCGTACTCCAAGGTGGGAGAAATACTGTATGAAAACGATATACATGAGTTGTCTGATCATCGGCCTGCTGATTTCCGCAACGGTCTATCCGGGTAAAACCAGCGCAGCCACTGCGTGGAATTGGGCCAATCCAACTCCGCAGGGCAACTACCTGAATGCGTCAGTCACTGACACGGTATCGGGCGTGAGCGTGGCGGTGGGTGGGGGTGGAACCATCTATAGCAATCCCGGTGGCACCTGGGCGTTCCAGTCGTCCGGCACCAGCAACAATCTGTATGCCGCCACTTTCGGCGGAGGTCTGTATGCGGCTGTCGGGCCTGCGGATACCATCGTGACGAGCTCCGATGGCATCAACTGGTCGCCGATCGCCGGCACTGACCCGACACAAAACCTGTACACCATAGCGTATGGCAATGGCGCCTTCGTAGCCGCCGGCACCAATGGCACCCTGTATACGAGCCCAGACGGCATCAATTGGACGGAGGGCGCCATCGGCAGCGGCACCGGTAGCGTCATAACCAGCGTGGCGTATGGTGCCGGGAAATTTGTGGTGCTGGTGCATACGCCTGGCAGCACTTCCATCTACTTCAGCACAACGGGCACCAGCTGGACCAAAGAATCGGGCGTAAGCCTGCCCCCTGATCCTCCGGTGTATCTCAGCTACAACGGCTCGATCTTCGTAGCCATGGGGCTCAATATCGCCACCCAGGGTGGATCCATCATGACCAGCCCGGATGGTCAAGCCTGGACAATCCAGGCCGTGCTTGCGCCGACCAATGCCTATCCAATCTCCATCACGGCGAATAGTGGCGGCAGTTTCGTGATCATGCTCCAGAGTGGTAATTCCACCACGACCGCCGTGACCACCCCCATCATTATCGAGACCAGCCCTGATGGCAGCACCTGGACTCAGCAGGCAAGCAACAATTTGCCCGCCACGTGGTCGCAGATCATACCGCGGCAGATCTCATACACCGGCAGCAATTATCTGGTGGTAGGCGCCAGTGCCTATATCGCCACCAGTCCAGACCTGGTGAGCTGGACCCCTAAGTCCCCGACAACCGATGTCACCTATGAACACCTGCGCGGCGTGCACTATATAAACGGACAGTTCATTGCTGTGGGCGATAAGGATACCGTCCTCACCAGCACGGACGGCGTTGCCTGGACCAATGAAAACCTCAGTGTCACCCCAGCGAGCAATTTGCGCGACATCGCCTACGGCAACAGCCGATACGTGGCCGTCGGCAGCAATGGCGTTGTCCTGACCAGCGGCAACGGCACGAGCTGGACGGCGACGGCCATCAGCCCTGCGGTGCCTGCGGGTACCATATTCCAGGGTTTGGTCTGGAATGGCGGCCAGTTCGTGGCCGTCGGTACAGGCGGGGTCATCTATACCAGCCCGGATGGCATCACTTGGGCCAGTCAAACTTCGGGCACCTCGGACAACCTATGGGGCGTGGCCTGGACAGGCAGCCAATTCTTCGCGGCATCGGACAACAGCGCGAACGATGGCCAGCTCATATTAACCAGCAGTAACGGTACAAACTGGACTCCGGTAAGCTCGTTCACGGTGCCAAACGCGACCTCGCTGTCGCTGTACGGCATCCACTGGAATGGAACCGAGCTGATCGTGGCCGGTGGAGCCAACATCAGTTCCGGTCCGCTCGAAGGCCTGATCGCCACCAGTGCTGATGGTTCGACTTGGACTCCCTTTCTAGCCAGTAGCGTCAACGATTTCTTTTCAGACGCCATCCTCAACGGCAGCGGCAGCAACAAGTATGCGGCGGTGACCCAGTTGACCGGCAACATCTATGCCAGCACCGATGGTTCGACCTGGACGCCGCAGATTTCGACCATTCAGAACGCCGGCATGCAGAATCTGGCCTGGAACTGTGGCATACGGGTCGCCACCGGTTATGCCGGCGTGATTTTATACTCAACTGTCCAACCGCCCACCGCCAGCAACGGTTTAGTGAGCACGAATGTGAACACAGCGGTCAACGGTCAGCTCGCGGCCTGTGCCAACATTCAGAGCTTCCAGATCGTCACCCAGCCCGCACATGGCGCGCTCACGCTCACCAACGCGTCCACCGGCACCTTCAGCTATACACCTGCCAGTGGTTTTGCAGGCACCGACAGTTTCACGTTTACCGCTACCAATACCGCCGGCGTCTCATCGCCGGCCACCGAGACCGTCACGGTGATTGCGCCGCCGGTCGCCATCAGCGGCTCGGTCAGCACCAGTGTGAACACCGCAGTCACGGGCCTGCTGCAAGCCAGTGGTGGCGCCCTGAACTTCCAGATCGCTACCCAGCCGGCGCACGGCGCAGTCACGCTCACCAACGCGTCCACGGGTGCCTTCAGCTACACGCCCGCCAGTGGTTTCAGCGGCGCCGACAATTTCACCTTTACGGCTTCCAATACCGCCGGCGTCTCATCGCCGGCCACCGAGACCGTCACCGTGAATGCGGCGCCAGTCGCCATCAGCGGTTCGGTCAGCACGACACAGAACACCGCCGTCACGGGCCTACTACAAGCCAGCGGCGGTGCCCTGAACTACCAGATTGCCACCCAGCCCGCACATGGCACGGTCACGCTCACCAACGCGCCCATCGGCGCCTTCAGCTATACGCCCGCCAGTGGTTTCAGCGGTACCGACAGTTTCACCTTTACGGCTTCCAATTCCGCCGGGGTCTCGTCACCGGCCACTGAAACCATTACCGTCAAAGCATCTGGTGGTGGTGGTGGTGGTGGCTCAAGTGGGGGCGGCTCGGGAGGCGGTGGTGCACTGGGCCTGCTGAGCTTGGCTGTCCTGACCGGGTTAAGTCTTCAACACAAGCACCGACGTACTGTTTAGGCTGCGGCGACAGGCCCTGTGGCATGCCGCCGGTGCTGCACGCGCCGGCATAGCGAAGCATTGCGCCTATCATCGAACGGCAACCGCCGCCGTGCCTACGCTGGCCGCGGTGCCAAATCAGCTGCCCAGTTCGTGGTAGAGCTTTTGGGCGGCGGCACGTTCCGGAAAATTAAACTCGGACTTGAGTGCCGTTTGCAGATTTATGAGCGCTCCTGACTTGTCGCCACTGCGGGACTGCGCTACTGCCAAGTGATAGCGGATGCTCGGTGCCTTAGGCGACTGTTTGACCGCCGCCTGCAGCAAGGGAAGCGCCTTCTCAGTCTGGCCATTCAACACCAATGCCCATCCATACGTGTCGGTGATGCTTGCTGATGTGGGCGCGAGTTTGTAGGCGTGCGCAGCCAAAGGCACGGCCTGAGGGTTATTTTGCAGCGTATAGACCCATGCAAGGTCGTTCAACGCCACGATGTTGTCTGGAAACGCTTTGATCACGCGCTGTAATTGCTGACCTGACTGCTCATATTGAGCATGATTCATGTAGTACTCGCCGAGCAACAGGCGCATGGCGGCATCATCCGGATGACTGCTCAGCCAGGTCAGCAACTTCCGATCCGCATCTTTCGCACCGCTTGCATTGGCTGCCATGAAGTATTTGACTACCAGCGGCCTGGTGTAATCGAGTTTCAGCCCGCGCTGGAAAGCCTGGAGCGCTTCGGCATAGCGCTTTTTCGCCACGTACAGATCCCCTTCCAATGCCAGGCCCGCAACGCGGGACTGCGGATGCGTCTGCAGCGCGCGCGCAACGGACAGTGCGCCCGACATATCGTCGTTTTTCAGTTTCAGTAATGCCAGCAGCGAAGCAGCCGTCACGTCTTCCGGTGCGACTTTGTTCACCTGCTCCAGGTTCGCTTCAGCTTCTTTTCCCTGACCATCGAGTATCTGCGCGCGGGCCAGATTGGTGCGAAATAGCGGCACCTGTGGCGCGAGCTTGACAGATTGCTGCAATGGAACCAGGGCATCCTTATATTTTCCGGATTCCAACTCCGCAATACCGAGTGCGTTGAGCGCGCGCGGATTCTCTGGTGCGATGCCATTCAGGGTTTTGGCCATGCTGATAGCCTCGTCAAATTGGCCACTGCTGGTGTACAGAGCGATCAAATCGACATAGGGATCTACCGCTTTTGGGGCAGCCTTGATGGCACGCTTGAACCAGTCCATCGCTGATGCGCGATCACCCAGGGCCATCATGACTCTGCCCGCGGCTGTCATGGCGACAGCATTCCCGGGATCCGCTTTTAGGACTAACTGATACTGGTCGAGTGCGTCCTTATAGCGCTTTTCGACCACATCCAGGCTGCCCAGGCTCATGAGCGCTGCGATGTTCCGGGGATCGAGCTGATAGGCTTGCGTGTACTCGGCGCGCGCCTGTTTACGATCACCCGTAGCCGCCAACGCCGTACCATGCAGCAGATGCGCACCACTCGATTTCGGATATTTTTTAACAAATTCGGCGGCGGTTTTGACCGCCTTTCCCGGGTGTTTACCCTGCAGATAAGCCAGGACCAACAAGGTGTAGCGTTGCGCTTCCTGCGATATCGTCCCGGCAGGTAGCGCCTTCGCCAGACGAATTGCCTCATCTATATTTCCGGTTGCGATAGCCCTTTCAACGTCTACGAGGCGCTTATCAGCTGGACTGCTCGGCTGTGGCTGCTCTGCGGTTCCGGACGGGCTGGCACTTTCAGCTGCATTTTTCTCGATGAGAGCCATCAGTTGCGCATCCGAAGGATTGCCTGGGATCGCCGGCCGTAATACCTGGAGCGCCTGGTGGGATTGCCCTTCCTTGTACAACGTCACCGCCAGCAGTTTGCGCGCAGAATCGTTCTTGTCATCCAATCCCAACACATTACTCAAGTACATGTCGGCCTGGCTGTAATTGCCTTGCGCGTAATTCACGGCGCCCATGAGCAACTGCGCAGGTTCGCTGTTTGGCGAGACCTTGAGGACCTGCTGAAGCTGCGATACTGCCTCAGCGTAATGCGACTGCTTGTAGAGCACCACCGCATGCAGGAAATGCGGATAGGGCTGTTCTGCAGACATCTTTTCAAGGGTATCGATATTGACCAATGCCTGATCAAACTTATTCTGCTGAATCTGCGCGTCTGCGAGACGCACGGTTGCATAAAACTGCTGTTGCGGCAGCAAATCGCTGTCCTTGAGCGCCAAGGACTTCTCGTAATCCGCCTCGGCGCCAGCGAAATCCTGAACGCTGAAAGCCAGATCCCCCTTGAATATCCAGGTGTTCGCCGCCCCCGGCGCGGACGCGATAGCCTGCTTGATATAGTCATTGGCGGCATCCATGTCCTTTTCACTGGCCGCCACCTTGGCCAATCCCACCAGTGCCTGCGGGTCATTGGGCGCTAGGCTGAGCGCCGACTGATAGCGCTGTTTCGCTTTATCGGGCTGCCGAAGCCCAAAATAGGCGTCTCCCTGCAGCACCTCGACACGGGCTTTGTCCGCACTCGAGTGCGCCTCAGACGTGGCCAGGGTTTTAAACAGCGCGTCGTATGCCTGTGTCAGCAGCAAGGCGCGCCCCATGGGTATCTGCCATTCAGATTGGGGTACGCCATATTTTTTGGCGTTCTGCAGATCGTTGATGGCATCCTGGGGGGTGCCCAGCATAAGTGAGGCTTTGCCAAGCATCAGCCAGGCGACGCCATTGGTGCTGTCACGCTGCAGCACTTTCTTGGACTCGATATAGGCGGCCCGGTATTGGCCATTGGACTCGTACTTGGCTGCCGCCGCTATGCTCCCTTTCTGGCTACAGGCGCCAAGTAACAACGCAATCAACACCAGCAAAAGCCAGCGATGCATGATTACTTGCTGTTCACGAATCCTCATGTGCATTCTCCATATTGTATTCAAAGTAAATGGGTATCCGGATATCAATGTGTCTCACTGGGCTTGCCCATACCCAGTTTCTCCATGAGATCATAGAGCGTGGGGCGCGTGATGCCGAGAATATCAGCAACCTGCGCAAGTTTGCCATTCGTTCGCGCCAAGGCCTGCTGGATGGCGTGCTTTTCGGCAGCCATGCGTGCCTGGCGCAACGTGATAATTTCCGCTTGGCCGTCGACCGGCTCCAGCCCCAGGTCCTTGGGGGTAATTTGCCTGCCATCCGCTACGATGACCGCGCTATTAATGGTGTTCTCAAGCTCGCGCACATTACCCCTCCATGCATTCGCTTCGATCACCTGCAGTGCGGCTGGGGTAAAGCCCTGCAACGGCCGAGCATGGCGTTTGATGGCTTGTTCAAAGAAATGCCGCGCTAGCAACATCACGTCGCTTGAGCGCTCGCGCAGAGGCGGGATCTTAAGCACCACTTCGCTGATACGATAATAGAGATCCTCACGGAATCGCCCTTGCGGTATGAACGCCTGGATATCCTGATGGGTAGCGCAGACGATGCGCACATCCACGGCTATCTCTTCTCGTCCACCGACGCGTTCCAGCACGCGCTCCTGCAGGAAGCGCAGCATTTTCGCCTGCAAGGCGAGCGGCATATCGCCGATTTCATCCAGCAGCAGCGTGCCACCATGCGCAAGCTCGAGCTTGCCTTTGGTCTGCTTACTGGCACCGGTATAGGCGCCCTTCTCGTAGCCGAACAGCTCAGATTCCAGCAATGTATCTGGGATGGCAGCGCAATTGATGGCTATGAATGGACCGGCATGGCGCGGGCTCAGGCGGTGTAGGGCACGGGCAAACAGCTCCTTGCCGGTGCCGGTTTCACCAAGCAACAGGATGGTCGCGTTGGTGACGCTGAGTTTCTCCACAAGCCGGCAAATCTTGAGCATGGAATCGCTAGTGGCGATGATGCCCTCCATCGGGGTGTCCGGCTGCGATCTGAGCGTGCGGTTCTCCTTCTCCAGTTCGTGCATCCGGAACGCACGCGCAACGATGATGCGCAGCACATCCACATCTAGCGGCTTTGGACAGAAATCGTAGGCGCCAAGACCAATGGCCCGCAAGGCATTGTCCTTATCGCCGTTGCCTGTAATCACTATGACCTTGGTATGCGGCGCCTGATGGAGGATCTCGGAGAGCGCGGCAAACCCTTCACGGGTGCCTGCCGGATCCGGCGGCAAGCCGAGATCCTGCAAAACCACCGCCGGCTCGTGCCGCCGCAAGGCTGCCAGCGCGGTGGGCTTATCTGTGGCCTGGACAACCGCGTAGTCCTCAAAACTCCAGCGCAGCTGTTTTTGCAAGCCGGCGTCATCCTCGACAATCAGGAGTGTGTGCACATCTTCACTCATGAGGCTTCCCGCATGCTATGCGCCTGCACAGACTCATCCTGCGAATTGTCCCGGGGCAGATGCAGGCGGAATACGGTACCGCGGCCGATGGCGCTTTTGACGCTCACCTTGCCGCCGAGCGAATGTATGTACTCCCGCGCCTGATAGGCGCCGATGCCCATGCCCTTGCTGGACTTGGTGGTAAAAAACGGCTCAAACAGCCGTGTCCTCACGAATTCCTCATCCATGCCCTCCCCGTCATCCTCGACCTCAATGACCGCCTGGTTCGCCTCGCTCTGCAGACGGACCCGCACATGCCCCGACTCGCGCGCCGCATCCTGGGCGTTGCGAATGATATGCCCAAGCACGGCAGCCAACTGCCCGGCGTCTGCCTGCACATAAAGATCCGCATCCGCGACTGCAGCATATTCCGGTTTTGGCAGCTGCACACTGTGATCGTTAATCACCCGTCTGACCAATGCATCAAGATGAATCCGGTTGCGCTGTCCTGAGGGTGGTTCGCCGCGCAATTGCTCAAGCAGTGCCGTCATGCGCTGCACGGAATTGGCGACTGTCGAGAGCATATCATCGACAAATTGCTGATTGTGCTTGTGGCGTTCTGCGTTCTTGATCAACAACGACTGCTGGGCAACCAGGTTCTTGATGTCGTGCATCACAAAAGTGGTGAGGCGGTTGAAGCCCTCGAACTGGCGCGCTTCGGCCAGGCGTCTGGCGCTCGCCGCCTGGGCCAGAATGCTGGCAACTTGGCTGCCAGCGGCGCGCAACAAGTCCATATCCTCCCAATCGAGTCGCCGAGGCGCGCGCGCCTGCGCCAAGATGACGAAACCAGTCAATTGCGCATCCAGCAGCAATGGCACTATCAGCCATGCACGTTGCAGCCTGGCTAGTTCCGGTGGCGCTGTGAGCCCCTTGTCATCCACTGGGGCAGGTCCGCTAAAATCATATATCCATTGATGATCCCGCATGAATGCAAAAAACGGCTGGGCTGAATCAAATCGGATGTCGGCCGGCATGGTCATGTTCCAGCTGGCCGCCGGCACGAATTCATCGGCCGCATCCCTGATAAACAGGATGCCCGCCGGGCTATCCATGACCTGCGCCAGCGCCCGGATCGCGCGTACCTGCAGGTCCTCCGCCCCCTCCGAAAGCGTCGCGGTCAACTTCAACCACTCTTCGCGGTAATCATGCCGGAAATTAAAAAAGTTCTTGTGCAGGAACATCCGCAGGCGCGAGCGCGCCTGTCCGGAGAACACGATCAACAGCAAGAATATCCCCGCGGCGCAGACCAGTGTAATCGCCGCAACCCGCCCCCAGTCGCCGCCATAGTAACGTACGACATAGCCGCCGATGACGGTGGCGATGATGTAAATGGTGGCTGCAAACAGGCTGCTGGTATAGAACACGACGCGCCGTGATACAGCCACCTGCAACGCCCAGCTGGCATTGCGCGCCGCCGCCACCGCCAGCAACGGCACCACCAGCGCATTGATGAAGCCGCGTGCCGCCCACATGCCCTGATTCACATGCTGGTACAAATCGGTATAGGTATAAAGAAAGAAATCGTAGGCAAACATGATGCCCAGGGCAAATACCAGAAACTTTAGAGCCCAGCGTTGCTCGGGCCGCACATTGCGATAGAGTTGCTCTAACAACACCAGACCGGCCAGGGCTAGCACCAGGATGCCCATGATCGGTACGCCGATAGAGAACGGCATGCGGATGACTTGATTCAGGCCGGTAACCATTGCCAGGCAATAGAGCACCAGCGCAATCCAGGCCACATGCACGCCAATGCGCAAGCCACGCACCAGCCCCTGGATCTTCATGGATCCCAGCAGCGCCAGCACAAAACTTAGCCAGGCGGCATAACGCAGGATCTCGGCGATCAGCAGCCATAAGACTTTCGTGGTTTCCTGCCAACCGGCATACGCGATAAACCCGCCCCACAGGGTTGATATGCCGGCGGCGAGTATCAGCAGGACTCCGATCCGGCCGCCGCGCCAGCCGATGACGAGCATGACCGTCAAGACCAGGAAGGCCGCGGCGCCGACGAGATAACTGGTGATTTCTATGCTATGCATTGCCGTGAAGGCTGGTTGGAATCACGTTGCACTTCCTTCTGCCGAAGGCTGTCCACCGACAGCATAATTCATCCTCGCGCGGCGTGTTTAGCTTGCGAAATTCCGAGCCGCGACTTGATATCGGCCACTACGCGGGCAGCCGTCCGGCCATCCCATAGGGTGGGTTTTTGCCCCCGGCTTCCCTGACTGCTGAGCGCCCCGGTAACCGCCTCGACGAGACCCTGTGAGGATACCAGCCGATTGGTACCCTGGGTCACGGTGATGGGCCGTTCGGTCGTGTCGCGCAAGGTCAAGCAGGGTATGCCCAGGTACGTCGTCTCCTCCTGGACCCCTCCGGAATCGGTGATGATCAGCCGGGCGCTGCCGACCAGGTTCATGAAATCCACATACCCCAAGGGGTCGATGAGCTGCATGCCAGGCGCAGCCGCCAGTTGTGCCACGAGACCGGCGGCCATCAGGTTCTTGCGGGTGCGCGGGTGCACCGGAAAAATCAGTGGCAATTTTACGGAGATGTTGATCAGCTGCTCCGTCAATTTCCGCAGGATTCCGGAATCATCCACGTTGACCGGGCGATGCAGGGTGACCACCCCATAGGCCTCCCCCTCGATTCCCAGGTGCCGCTGCGCAGCGCTCGCTTGAATGCGCGCGCGCATCAATTCATAGGAATCGATCATGATGTTGCCCACCCGGGTGATCTTGTCTGCTGTTACCCCCTCCCGGACAAGGTTCTCGTCCGCATCCGGCGAGGGAGTCCAGAGGATGTCAGCCACCGCGTCCGTCACCAGGCGGTTGATCTCCTCAGGCATGTCGCGGTCGCCGCTGCGCAACCCCGCTTCCAGGTGCGCGACCGGGATACGCAATTTTGCCCCCACCAGCGCACAGGCCAGTGTGGAGTTGACATCGCCCACCACCACGATCAAGTCTGGACGCTCGGGGGCATAGGATTTTTCGTACGCGAGCATCACGTGGGCTGTTTGCTCGGCATGGCTGCCACTACCGACCCCCAGATGGACATCCGGTTCGGGTAGATCGAGATCCTTGAAAAAGGCATCCGACATGGTGGCGTCGTAATGCTGGCCCGTGTGCACCAGGCGCAGCTGGCACCACGGCTCAGGAGATAAGGCATGGAACAGAGGGGCGACTTTCATGAAATTCGGCCGCGCCGCCGCAATCAAGTCGATCCGATAGCGCCGATTTTGAGGCTGTAGATCCATGCGATTCATATTATGTTCAGTATATCAGCTGAGCGAGGCAAACCGCGACCATGGCGGATGGCCTGATATTAACGGCACCCCCAAATAAAAGGCCCGCCAGACGGCGGGCCATATAGATACTGTAAAACTAAGAGCTTGTTATCGGTATCCCTGTGCTTTAGCTTTTGTCGTTCTGGCGCCGGCGCATCCGTACCGCAAACATGATGCCTATGAGACCCAGGCCAAACATGCCAAGTACGCCTGGCTCCGGTATCGGATGTACGGATTCCACGATGACGATGAAGTCCTGATAATCCAGATCAGAACTGGTGAAGGGCGTATCTTCCCAGGCCATGATGTACTCGTTGGCCCCCCACACGCCTGTGGTATTCCCGATCTTGATGGTATTGGTGCCGTTGCCAGCGTACGCCACCATATGCGGTGTGCCGTTCGGATAGGTCGTACCCCCCACTTCGTTCATGGCCGGATCTGAATAGAAGAAGCCAGATGGCGTATCCAGGTAGTATCCAAAGACATTGTTCACACTAAAGATCGCCGAATTACTGCCTTGATATATGCCCAAGGCATTGAAGTAATTAGCAACGTAACTACCTCCGCCCAGATTCGTCAGGGACGTCGTCCACCCAGAACTTGCCGGCCCGCTGAATAGTTGCAGATAGTTCGCGGGATTATTGGGGTCGAAGACGCCGAAGGTGTTGATGTTCGCATTGCCGGCAAACTCGAGCACGATCTTATTGGCGCTGATACCCGTGCCGCCAATCGACCAGAACGAGCTGGGAATCGTCTGGTCCGTATAGACATTCACGCCTGGGCCAGCGGTGATGATGCCATTTGGGTTCGTGACCGAATACAGACCTAAGATACTCTGCAAACCGGTCAGTGACCCATCTAACCCGTACTGCGCGATGCAGACCGGGGAACCGCTGGTGTTGGTGACCAGACTAGGGTCGGAAATGGTTGTTGGGCACGGCGTAGCAAATGCCTGGCCCACTGCCGCCAGCATGGCTACGGCACTTATCAGACCGAACACCTTGAAATTATTCATGACATTGCTCCTGCTTATATGTAAAAACACCGCCCTTTGACAGGCTTCACATATTAAGTAGCAAGTAGCGTGCCATATTCATAACTATTTGAATAATAAGGATATTATTATCATGCCGTTTAACTTAAAGATAGAAGTGTAAAGAAATCCGACAACATTTAGGGGTAACTCGGTATCGCCTAGGATTAAAGACAAAGATGCTACCCGAAGCCCTACTCTACAAGTATTGGATATGAAATATTAAATAACTATATGAATTATAAAGATTTTATACTTGAGAAACAGCGGATTCCCAGATCACTGGATGTAGTAGACCCTAGATTATCGAGTGATTCAATACCAAATGAATCGCAATAAGCGGGGGGTTGCGTCTAGCATTCAATACTGCGCTTCTTTCTATGCATGCAGGGCCCGTCACCGTTTTGCAGGTATACCATACACCTATTTAGAAGGTCATTCTTAATGGGACCGGGAACTGGCTGGGCGGCGCTTGATCCGCGACCAGCCCATCAATCCCATGAGTAGCACCAAGCCCAACCAGTCCATGGCTCCGCCCTTGGCTCCGGTTGACGCTGTCGGCGTTGGAGTGGTGCGAGGTGGAGTGGTGGGAGGCGGTGGCGGCGACGATGCAGGAATGCCAATGCCAACACTCATGGGATCATTGGTGCTACCGTTTGGCCCAGTGCAGGTAATAGGAAAGGTGCTTGTCGCAGTGATAGTGACCGTCGCCTGGCCCGAAGTCGCGGTGCTATTGGTCCAGGGGGCCGAGCAACTGGTGGCATTGCTGGCAGTCCAGTACAAGGTGGTGGTATCGCCCGCCGCTGCTACCGGGTTGGGGCTGGCGTAGATATTCACGATGGGTACCGCCGGCAAATACCGGGGCAAAACTGCAAAATTCGGATAGTCATTATATGAGGTGGATCCGCTGGGCTGGACCGAGCGGCTCTGAAAAATCTGCCAAGCTTGCTGAGCATTGGGCAGGCTGGTGTCCGCCGCCATCGCAAGCCCAATCTGCAGGTTGGACGGATAGCCGGTGACCGAATTTGCATAACCAGACATTTGTCCGGCCTGCCAAGTTTGATTTTGCAGTGTAGCCATGGCATTCACCATCGCCTGCGTGTTACAGGCAAGACCATATAAGGTTGGGAAAGTGGCCTGATATACCTGTGAAAAATTGGTGAACAGATTTTGGTTAGCATCCCGCATCTGGATTGCATAAGCGGACGCCAATAACCAGCAAAATCCTTGCGTGTTGTTGTTCATCCAGTCTGTCATGGTGTCGATCTGGAACAAGGCCATCCAATCCCTGAGAGAACTTGCGCCCGACACCCCCTGTTCGGCAAGGTGGCCCATCTCCCAGATCAGAAAGGCCGCTTGCCATGTTGCGACCCCACTGGCTGGTACTCCGTTTATGGGATAGTTCCAATTGGCCACAACATGCAGTGGATTCGGAGCTGAATTGTTGATGGTGGCAGCCGTGGCCTCCACTACTACGTTGGCGAGATCTGTAGTGAACTCGGCTTTCATGGGGGCGTTATTGGGTACGAGATACGCGGCGTCTCCGAGATTGCGTATATCCCATGCCTTGGCGCGTGGCGCGGATTCTGCGGCCCACATGAGGCCTTGTGAAAAATTTCGATACGCTGGATTGGCCCATAGTTCCAAATAGGATGCTGTGAATTCGAGTTCCTCCAGATAGTAGAAACTACCTGTAACCATATATGGGACGTAACCGATGGATGGATCATGTTCGTTGTCGAAGCTGTAAGGGTTGCCGGTTCCGAAAAAAGCCGTGCCGCAGCTTGCACAATTGGGCAATAGGTCCTTCCCCCAGGTATTTGGGTTTCCTTTTGCGGCTGTGTAAGCACTTTCCCACGCAGCAGTAGTGACATATGGGTGGTTTACGATACTCAGGGGTTGGCCTGTGGCCTGATCCCTGAAATGAAATGAATAGGTGCCCGCCGCATCGTCGTCAGCGAGCATGTAATTGTAGGCGCGGATATCCGGGTCAACGATGTAGGTCGAAGTCCAGCGTGGTAACGGTCCGATCGCATCTTGCGCCCCTACATTGGACATGTTCTTTGTCTGGTCGCAATTATTCAATGGTGGACAAAACTGCCTGCGACTACTCAAGAAGGTCTCATCAGGCTGCAATATCTCGTAACGTGACACCGCGCCGGTAGACTGGATATATTGGGTATCTTGCTGAAGATAGAGATCAGGATCGCTGCTGTTCCACCACAGCACATGATGCCAACGGGTATAGGCGTATTGGGTTAGTGGTGGGCTGGTATAACTGGCGGACCCGGAGGTCAGTGTCGCGGTATACGCAGGCTGGGCCTGTGGCGTGTACGCCCAGGAGTTTTCGACCACGATATTGACGCGCACATAGGCAATAGAACCAGCCGTAGTACCGGCATAGGCGCGCACGTTGAAATATACCTGCAGGTTCGGATTTGACACACCACCCGCCGAAGTCACGGGCCCGCCCACAATCCACTCGCTGACCAAGGGGCCGGAGAGCCATACATTGCAAGCGGTGTTCCAGGGGGCACAGGCAGCTTGGTTCGCTTGCAATAGCTGTTTCGCACTGGCGGTGTAATCCGTCCCGCCGATGTTGATATCCACGGTGGCATCAAACGAGGTGGCAAGCAATTGGGTAAGCGTAACTGGAGAACCCGGCGACGAAGGCGAGGTGGTAGATAAGGCAAGCGGCACGGTGGAATTACCGGAGATCGTGGGAACTAGCGCCGTCAATACCGCATGGCGCAGACTTCCGTCCGGGTTGGTGGCTTTGACATCAATCTGCAACTGGATAGGCTGACCGCCAAATGTCGCACTGAGGGCCTCGCCCGCGGGTACGTCGCCGTCCTTGAATATCTGGCCGAAGATGACCGGAACGTTAGTCTGTGCTTGTGAGCCTTCATTGATAAGATTATTGGTGACCAGCAACGTGCCGGCTTGCGCAACACCCATCGTGAGTATCGAGCCAGCACACACACATACAATGGATAGTCTTGTCAGGAGTAATCTGGCTATTTTGAGAGAATCAAGAGAATTTCCGATAGCCCTGTTGCCGTGTATCAGGCTGTCCCGACCCAGGTGTCGCCAAGACAGCGAGGTGAAATAGAGCGGCAGACACGGTGCAAACATCAACGTTATCTCCCAAAGGTAGATATTGTCTAATCAATAAATTACAGGTAACTTCGTCGTTGTTCTTTAATCCGCGTATCGAAATCGAAGTATAGTTACTACACAAACAATATCGGCTAAAATATAGATGAACGGCGGAAATATCACGATGGACGGTCGCACTGACTGATTTCCACCAGAGCGCGGCTTTCTTAATTCAGGGAAATCCGGCTTACCGGGCTTGCTGAACTTCCGGTTTTACCAGCCAGCTACATACAAACCTAACAAAATACAGCCGATGCCAAGCATCCAGCCTATAGCCATCAGGGTCAAAAGCCGACCAATACGAATAGTCAGCAACCGCCAACAAAAGTCGAAAAATAGCCACCAAATGCAGGTAAATACAGTCAGTGCAAAAACACCCCAACCCAGATGCCCAGATATCCACCAGAACGCGTTCATGCTGAGCTCATTTCCTGCGCAATAACGGTTTCACCCGCTTTAACACGATCGCCGACTTGCACGCTGAGGTTCATTGTTGCAGGTAGCTCAAGCACCACCGTACTGCCTAAAAGTATCCTGCCGATTCTTTGTCCGCGTACGACGTGTTGTTCTTCCTGAACCCAGATCTCAATGCGGCGTGCAGCAAGGCTGGTTATCAACCGCACTGCAATTTCTCCTGCACTCGTGGAAAAAACCACACGCTTCTGCATCGGACAGGATTTCTCTCTGAGAAAAGCGAACTCCCTCCCCTCACCATCCATAAAATCCTCTCCCTTTGATCTCACTTTTACCACTGTTCCAGAAACGGGACTGCGTTGCACATGCATGTCCCAGAAACTGAGTGCAACCACCAGATAGCGCACGCCAGCACGTACTTCGGCACTGGTCACCAGTCCATCCGCCGGTGCAAGTATGCTGTCGCCGGCTGGCGGTACCCGCTCCGGATCACGGTAAAAATAGCGCAGAAATGCCGGATGGAACCGCCCGTTTTTTAACCACAACCGGATTTGTGTTTCGGGCCAGCGATTGTTAGGTGGTAACCCCCAGCGGATTAGAGGCGAAGGATAAGGGAAATAACAGCCCCACAGTGTCAAAGCACCGACCAGAACACTCAGAACTATTAACTGTACAATAAGTAATAACAAGCAAACTCCTCATCAGGAATCTGGGTTAGAAACCACAAGTTTCATCAAGACTTTCATGAAAAGGTTTGATTTTCCCTATGATGACGCGATCTTGCGCCAGACGATTTCCACTGCGAGCGCACGAGCAAAGGCCTCATTGTTGGGCAGGCGTCCAAGATCGAGCAACGGATCAAGTTGCCATTCTCCTGGCAATAGTGCACGACTGTGTGCAATCATGTTGGGGGCCACTCCTATCTTACGCAGCCGACGACGGATAGCGTTAATAATCGGCCGTGCAAATACAGGGCGCCTGCAAGCGCTCCATTCCGCCCAACGGCCGCGCAAACCCGGGCCATCGCTGAACCGAAAGCCATATACAGATGGATGATTCGCAATAGTCTGATGCAGTAGGGTGATCAAGCTGCTCTCGAACCGGCCTGCATTCTTCCACGTCAGTGGTAGCATGCACGCGGCCCGCATCGTCTGCAGATCAACCAGAGGTGTGGCATTGTAGCCTAGGCGCACCGCTACACTATTGTTTACGCCCATCCAGTGATGGCAACGGAATAGCGGATAGACCATCTCAATCTGCTCGCGCGCAAGCTTTTCATTTCCGCTCGGTCTGTTGATCCCCAGCGAACGGCTGATGGAAACGGCAAGCGCATCCTGATAGGAAGCTAGCCCGTCCGAGCGGCGGAACACGGCTGGGTCGAAGCCCCTGTAAAAGGCCCGCACAATATCCTGCGCACAAAATATGCGGTCAGGTAGATGAAAGAAGTTGCGAAATATCTCACCGCCGCCACCATTCAGGGCCAGATGTCCATCGGCAGTCTGTTCGAGCCGGGTGCGCTGGTCTGCGCCCGGATCATAGATACCGTCGTTCGGCAGCCCATCAAAGAACAATGCGCTGCGAATAAGGCCCTCCACATCTGGCAATGGCAACTCCTGATTCAACGCATTCTTGTTGATGACACTCAGTGCGATACCTTCGGTTTGGGCAATCTCGCGCGCGATTGTAACGTCTTCGGAAGCGGAGTCGCCGTAGACAAAGAGTTTCGGACGTTCGCCACAGGCTAATAAGCCGGCAACAATCAGCCGCGAATCGAAGCCGCCTGACAGCGCTGCATTTACACGCCCAGGGAACGCCGTCGCAATCTCGGAGAAAATAGTTTGAAGGTACGCGCCAATTGTTGCAACTGCGTTATCGAACGAATTGAAGGTCTGAGCCCCAGTCAAAATGCCAGCAGGAAAGCGTGGCCACGTGCGCCGTGTGGTCAAATCCAGCGCGTGACCGAGAGGCAAGGTGGAGATGCCACGTGCAACGGTTCTATCAGAATATGAGGCGCCTAACAATACGTATTCGATCGCGGCAACTTCATCAAGTTCTGCTTGTCCTTCATACGCTAGTGCGGTTAGCCAACTCGTACTATAGAAGCAACCATCATGACTAGAATAGATCCTTACAAAACCCAATGCGTCATTCATCAGCCAACTGCGAGTATCCTTGTGAAGGAATAACGCGAAATTTCCACACAGTTTCGTCTCACCAATCTGGGTTGGCATGCTCACTTCGTCAAGCAGCAAACGTAGAGCCGCGATGCCAAATCGGCCACGATACCAGAACGGCCCTACGCAACAAGCGGTGCCCGTGGACGTTTGGACGGTACAATTCTCTATCTCGCGCTGTGATGGATACATCCAGGTGTGCAACACCCCACCTTCCCACTTGAAGAGTGTAGCGGGTAAGAAACCTTGTTGCTCGAACGAGTGCGCTGCACGCCGCTCACCATCCTCATTACCGCCGTCAAGAAATACTGACAGTGCGTTCAGCATAGTACTGATGCCACTGGACCGGGCCTAACAAGCAACGTACGCGGCTCAATGATTTGATTTGAGACTTGGCACATACCGTTTGTTATCAGTAGTAGCATTCAATACCCTCGATTAGGAGCCGGTCAAATCGCAGCATGGTCATGGATGCTTACCACCGGTCAGTGTAATGGGGATCTTACGTTATAATAAAGAGCATACATTATTATTTTTATCAAACAATACATGGATTTCATCGTCAGCCCTGCCATGTCTGCGAATCCCATCACCGTGTCTGTGGTCATCGCAACCTATAACCGAGCCCACTACTTACCACAAGCTCTGGACAGCCTCCTGAATCAAACTCACCCTCCAACGAAATCATTGTCGTTGACGACGGTTCCACCGATAATATCGCCGAAGTCATAGCCCGCTACGTTGACCAGATTCACTACTTCAAAACAGAGAATTATGGCAGGCCGACGGCGCTAAATTTAGCAATTCCACTGGCTCAGAGTTCCCATATCTGGATATTCGATGACGATGACGTGGCCTTGCAAGACGCCCTGGAATCCCATGTAGAGTTCCTTACCTCTCACTCCGAAGCAGACTTTTCCTACAGCACAAACTACCGCTATTCCAGTGATGACGATATTTGGCAGTCAGGCAAATAGGTTTCAAAAACTATTCCCGTCTGCCCCCCCCCCGAGGTGTTCCTAATTCGCACCCTGGAGGGTATGAGTACCCTGTTACAAGGCATGCTTATACCCAAACGCTGTTTCCAGGAAGTGGGGCCTTTCGATGAAACACTGCTACGAGCCCAGGATCATGAAATACTTATCAGGTTGGCGCATCACTTCAGAGCATTCAATATTCACAAACCAACATTTGTATTACGTGACCATCAAAGTCCTCGCGGGCAAACGACTACGGTTCACAGTGCCGACCAAAAAGCGGCGATACAATTACAGTATCAGCAACGAATATTCCGCTATGTTAGAAATAAATATCCCTTGGCATTTTATCTCCCCCATGAGCCGGGAAGCGATCTACCACACCTAGATGGGGCCCAGCATGGTCGAGCTCTCTTACAGAGATGCTGCATCATGTTTCGGCAAGGACTGTGTGAGGAGGCGCTAAGTAACTTGCAAAGTACACTGAACCTCATGCCCCAGAGCGACTAGGATGTTACATGGACGCACTTTCTGTTATCCAAGGCATTCGATATCGAATCGTGGATCATACCGCATCCCTACCATTTGATCTTTAAACTGAGCAGGATACTGAGGAAATTCAATGTTGACTTTTTATCATCTGCCATCGCTCACGGAATTTACTGGGTATTCAAGCGATCATTATATAAGCGCATCTGGCACGAAGCACTGCGTTCAGCAACAATGCTGTGTCCGGTAGTGTTATTTAATGCACGTGTTTTTTATGCGGCATGCGAAATACTCACCACTCTGTATCAGAGTAGCTTGGTTAATACACTTTTACCTTTATAGCGTGGCCAAAGCATCTTACGCGTGAACAGCAGGTATTTGAATGTATGTGGCGGACGCATGCTTGCCAGATGATAGCGCCACGCACGTCCGTAGCGACCATGCTTCCAATAACTTGTAGCTAATACGTGGAGCGTATTTCTATACTTGTGCTCTGCTCTCTTGCGCACCTGGATATCCGCTCTGTATTCATGTCGTATAAGTTGTAGTAAATCCAATGCGGCTTCTTGATGTTTTAGACCCTTAGACAAAGAACCGGGCGTGTCATAATATATCGCTGTGGGCACATCCATGAAGTGAAGGTGCTTGCCTTCGACACATAGCCGAAAAGCGATATGAGTCCACTCTTGATTGTCCCTATTTACGCTGAGCAACGCGGAGTTGATGCTACACGTACGAAAAATACCGTTACCAGCGGTAAGCCAACTTTCATCCATTAAACTTAGCGCTGGATCAATAGCATAGTCTTTGAGATTGGGCATTTCGAGTATTTTCTTATCATCTTTAACGATATACTTGTTTGTGATTAGAACGTCACACTGCGAATGATTTTCAAGCCATATCAGTGGTTCTTGTAGTGCACCACCTATAAAGACATCGTCATCATCCAGAAAAGCAAAATATGGTGCTGTCACAAGGAGTCGGCCTGCATCTAGGGCCAAGCCGGCCGAAGCTTCTTGCTGAATATGCAGTTTTATACCTTGATTGTTTTCCAATGCCTGGATAACTCTGTTATCAAAGCGTTGACCATTGACAACCACTATAGGTCGCGCGTTGATTCCAGCTTGATTTTGTATGCTGTCTAACGCGCGAAACAGCAGCTTTGACCGAACTGCATCCGCCAGTGAGCGGACCACAATATCTATTGCAATTGTCATGGTGCAGTTACCTTAACCTCTAAAACTACTAATACGGTGCTGCAATAAGGCTATAACATGTTTGACTTCAAATAACAGGGGATGATTCACCAATATCAATCCAAGCAGCCACCCAAGACATGCGCCGAAAGCACCCACAATTAAGGCCAAAATAGAATGCTGCGCCATATGCGTGGTCCATAGAACAACAATCAGAGGAACAACGCATGCCATCATTGTTACCACAGCACTCGGCATCAGAGCCTTAACTATCCTCGGGGTGGTCAATGCTTCATAGCCCCTCAGATTTCGATAATAAAGCACTGTCGCAATAACGTACACCAGAATCTGGGAAGCCGCGACGGCTTCAATGCTATACAAAGCTGCCACAATGGCGATTCCCAATCGCGTAAGCTGGTACTGTATCTCCACAGAAGTTACGACGCCAACACGGTTAATCGCTGTAAATAATTGTGTACATTGAAAAGTCAGTGTAGCCACGATCGCCGCACCACAAAGCCAGCGCATCACAGGAACTGCTGAATCCCATTGGTCTCCGAAGAAAATATGGATTAAGGGGGATGCCATCAGTGTGGCAAAACCAAAAAAAGGCCAACTTATGCCGGTCAAATGAACTAGAGAGCGAATAAAAAGATCAGGTGCCGCATTTCGTTCCCGATGTTCCCGAGCAAAGAGAGGAAATGCGACTGCATCGATGGCCCCGATCACTTTTTCCCGAAATAGATTCACAATGCCATAACCCCGTGAGTAAAACCCTGCGGCTGCCATCCCCAGCATCTTGCCAATCACGATATCCGCAGATTGTCTTCCAAGTTGGATAACGATATCAGCAGCTGTACGATTAAGGCTGAAAGGCACGATGCGCCGCCATTGTGACAAACTCAAACCCCGCACCCGATAGTCCCAACCCCACACTGTACAACCGATAACCGATGCCATCTGTGCAGCCAGGGAACCCCATGCCATGCTCATATAACTGAATCCGGCGAAAGCCAGACCGATGGTGAGAAAACTCCTCACAGTAATTTCACCCAAACGGATCTTGTAAATGGTGCCAAATGCCATATCACGGCGCATACGGGACATGGCATTGGTGCCTAAAGGCAACAGAATGAAAGTTCCGCTCAGCACTCTCGCCACATCACCAATTCCTGGGTTGCCGTAAAACCGGCCCATCAGGGAACTCGCCGCGAAAAGCATGCCTGCCAAGAACCAAGCAATGATTAAATTGATCGTAAACGCTGTACGAATGGTTGCCTCGTCCAGGGATTTTTCCTGCACCAGGTATTCGCTCACACCAAAGTCACGCAACATATGCACCAGGGCAACAAGGGCAACAGCGACCGAGAAAACTCCGATTTGTGAGGGAGTGAGCAATCGGCTCACGATCATTACTGATAGTATATTGAAGATCAGACTGGTATATGTTGTTGCGAACGAAAGTACTATTGCTCTTCGTACGCCGTTCTTTTTTTTTGTCATTGAACAGGTGACCGTTTCATGTTTTTATGCGACCTGTCAGGTCTCGGTATAGGGCTTCTATCTATCTAATGGTAATTAGCAGAAGACCTAAATAAATCAATATCAGTGTCATACTGATCATACCGAAGAGGCCAATCATCACGACCAACTTGTTTCTCCAACCGTCATTCCATGCCAGCAAGGCCCGGATCCACGTCAAACAGATTCCTGTTGAGGGTTCACCAGGCACCACCTCCGGTATCGCATTCTGATCCAAGCGACGACAAACCTGTTCGATAGTGCTGATTTCAATCCCATCCTGCTTTTGCAGCCATGAGAGCAAAACGGATAATCGCCGCATGACACGCCGATTAGGTTTGCCGCGCCGGAAGAAACTGAAACTGTGCATGAGAATACACACAGTCGGCATACCCTGTTGGACCGCCCAGCGTGTAACTTTCTTGATCTCAGGTAATGAACTCCCTTCGATATCCAGGATGCGCTTCGAGTGCCAGCGCCCCACGCTCAGTTGGCGGTAATAGGTCACGGGTATCTCCCAAACCTTGCCAATACGCTGGACTAGGTTCGAAGCCCCAAGATCATGGACAAGCGGTACGGAGACCCGGCTACCTGCTGAGAGGGAGCAGTCCGCTAGGAGTCCCACTGATTCGGAGGCTCGCAGTGTATCAAGATTGGCACCGAACGCTCCGGCCCGATGAGCGATGATTTTCTTACCAGTCCATCTCTCGAGAAATGCTTTGCCCTTTTCAATAATTACTACTTGACCCTCCAATAGGGCGTGACTCATCTGGTAATAAGAATACATAGGGCGCGGATGAGTGTGCAATTCAAGATCATGCCCCCGAGCATGAATAAGTTTTGCGGCTTCAGCAATGATTTCCTCACTGAATTTAGCGGCCTCATAAACATTCAAGAAAAACGTACCTTTTGCCTGGTGAGATTCCAGTAAATCCATGATTCTCGTGATGCCAAACTTATCAGTATGCCCCGGTAGGATGCCCCATATATCGGAGCGTGGTTCTCCGCGTGTACGAGATTCAACATCAATGGTGAACAGAAACATGGTTTTCATTTTTTATAAGCACAGCCGTCGCTATTTCAGTCCTAATTTAATAACTTGGCCAGTGACAATCGGCTGCGATAGCATGGTTAGTCGAGTTGGTGTCTTGGAACAACCGAAAATTGTGGGGAATCAGCATATTTTATCTTGACTTCTCTGTGTGCGAATATTTCCCATGCCTTGCGAGCTTCTGGTAGATCAGAATCAGCAGCGGCCGCCAAACCAATCTGGAAATTGGCGACATACCCAGTCGGTGAATACGGGTAACCCACCATTACACTCTTTGAATACCGATAGCTATGAGGGTGGCTGAGCGACGCAGCCATCTCATTGCTATTGCAGGCAATATTTTTTAATTCGGGAAATGTATTTACATAAACTTCATGTAATGAATCATAAAATGGACTATCTTGTGTATCTCTGACCTGTAGTTGATAAGCAGACGCAACAATCCAGCAAAAATCAGGGCTTGTCATCTGATTTATCTGAAATGCGGAAACCCAATTGCGCAATCCGCCGGCCCCCGGGAATCCTAGATCCACCAGATTGCCAACAGACCATGTGAAAAATGATATCTGCCACGTGGCAATTCCAGTTTGCTTATGGCCATGATTCGGATAGTTTAATGCGTATCCATTGGTGATAATGTGTAAGGCATTCACATGAGGGTTGTCTGTATATTTTTGGTTATACCATTGAATATTGTTTTCAACCACCTGATTAAAATAGCTCTTAAAAGGATCATTTTCCGGCAGAATATAGGCCGCATAGCCTAACGTCCGCAGTGCCCACGCCTGACCTCTGAGAGCCGTGTAAACAATTAGTCCCTTTCTGTAATCACGATAGGCTGGGTTCTGTTGGAATACCACCCAGTCAGCCCAGAATTTCAATTCTTCAAGGTAGTACCAATCCCCCGTGACGAGATAAGCTACATAAGCCGGTGAAGGATGATGTGCCTCATTTGGGCTGAGCGGTGATTTGCACTGATCCTTGCAGCGAGGGAAATTATCATTCTTGTGGGGTGGAATTTGACATTTAGCCAATTCAGCCTGACGGTTCGTCGTCATGCAGGGATGCTGCTCAATAGATACCGGCTGGCCTGTCAATTGATCGCGATAGTGAATGCCATAGGCACCAAGTGCGTCGCTGTTCGCCAGCATCCATCGATAAGCCCGATACGTGGGGTCAACGACGTAAACACTGCTCCAGCGTGCCAATGGGCCGATGGCCGCTTGTTCGCCAACATTTGACATATCTTTTGTTTGATCGCATCGCTGCATTGGAGGGCAGCTTTGGATTACCTTGCGTAAAAGCGATTCAGTAGGCTGTACAATTTCATACCGTGGCACAGCACGGGAATATTGCAGATAACGCGAATTCAGTTCTGCGTACACCGGATCGGGCGTGCCCCACCAGAACGCCTTGTGCCAACGGGCCTGCCGATAGTGCTCAAGATTATTAATGGTATCCAATACTTGCCCACCCACCATAATTGTCGCGTTATAGGTCACATTGTGAGGTTCCGGTTGGTATGCCCAATCGTTTTCCACAATCACATCCACACGCACCCGCTGTATGGGTACCAGACCGAAAGCCCGTACTGCAAAGTACACTGCCAGATGTGCGTTAGGTTTACCCTGCTCGTCAAGTAAAGGTCCGCCGACCACCCATTCCGAAACCAGTGGTCCGGATAACCACTGGTTGCACTCGCGTCCATAGGGCTTGCACGACCCGTCCTGAAGAGCGCGCTGAAGTAACGCTTTCGCATCCAGATGCCAGGGTTCACCAGCAATCGTAAAATTGATGGCAGCATCAAATTTGGTTTGCAGAATATCTTTAATCGTCAAAGTATCCGCTTTCGGCGTGGCGGCATCCGGGATTGAGCGCAGATTCAAATCTTCTGATGCCCTTGAACCCAAGGTTGGTAACAGCACTGTCATAATTGCATGACGCACCGAGCCATCGGGGTTACGTGCTTTGATGTTTGCCTGAGTTGGTAATGCCTTACCATTAAGATAAGCAACAACGGAATCACCGACCGGTATATCCCCAGCGTGGAACGGCTGCCCGAATGTGATGGGGACTTGCTGCAAGCGCTGGTTTGACAGATTGACAGCCCGTACCGTGACCACGCTGCCGGCATCCTTGTTCACGCCATGCACCGTTTGCAGGCCGTCAGCTATTATAGGCGTAGCTTGAGCACAAGCTATTAACACCACCATCAAAACGGTCATCCTCGCGCACTGTAAACCTTTCCTAATCACCGTTACCAGCGCGTTCATGGTTCAATCCTTAAAACTTTATTTTGATTAAATCTCACCCTAATCACAGAATCATAACATCAGAGAACCTGATAACACCGGATTCATTCACTTCATCTGAACAAGTCACGCTTACGTTCCGGTAGCATCGGCCACAAGCGCCTAGCCCAGTACCAGCTTTCCCGCATAATGCGATCATGTATGGCATAGCAAGCTTTTGCCAATGGCGTGGCTGGTCTAATGACACCCGTAAGTGGATATCCAAGCTCCTGCAAGACATCTCCTGCGACAGCCTCGAATATCGCTTGCGCGCGTGGCAGCATCGCTTGGCGCCATTTGTTGATCCTGTCCATCCTCGATGACTCCAGGGTCTCAAGAAAATGCAGAGTTCCGGCATAATCGTCAGTAGCGGTGATGAAATGCTCAAGCCGACGCATGCTTGTTTCGGGTTCCGTCAACAGGTCCTCATAACGAATTTCAAAATATCGGTTCCGCATCTTTGAACCATCATGACGCGCCTTTTTCAGATAATCACGCCAGTAACGTGCACACATGTAAGTATTCTGATGTCCCCAGAATAATTCGCGCTGTGAGAGAGCGCAATCGCGTCCGTCGCGGATAACGTGTACGACGCGACAATCAGGAAAAAAACTGTTGATCAGATCTAAATGCCATCCAAACATGGGAAACTTTGAACCCACCAATCGCTTGCCAGTCCCTTCGGCAACTTGGCGCAGTATCTCCAAAACTATGGCGGCAAAGCCAGATTGAATGGCCAAGACCCGCGACCAGTTGATCGTAACACGGTAGTTACGCTCAAGAATGGAAAAATAGTCGTCCCTAGAGAGATCGCGGATCAATCGTCGCCGATGCTGCGGATCTGAAAGATCACCATAGCGCGGAAGCTTGCGACCGTAGGTTAGTATGAATTGGCCTTCATTGACCATACCGACGTCAAAATAATCACGAAAAATATGATTCACCCATGTGGTTCCGGAACGGGCAAAACCGGTCAGAAATATCGGCGTGGCGTGATCCGTGGATTTGGATACATGGTTTTCCGTTTGACAACTTTTTGAGTGAGTTAACACAACCACTATCTACCTCGACTCTGACTGGAAATCTTATCCATGATTTCTGCGAGCGATGCCGCTCCTTCTCTTCCGGAATATAGTTGCAGTCTTAGGGGTGCACTCCACTAGGGTATCAGCCGCCGCTCTCAGCCTATTTCCTAAAACGTTTCCAAGCATATAAACAGACAGCGTAACATGGCGAAAACTAAACCTGAAGCTCATCCGTAATTTTGAGGCCAGTCACTAGGCCGGAATACCTCTGCGCAAACGACCAGATGATAGCTTTGCGCAGACCATTTATTCTTTTTGTCATTATTTAGTTAAACCCTGAGGGCTCGAATTAGTGTATCCGGTGGAATCAACTCTGAAGTGCATACTTCACCTGACGGGCTGAGCGGGCAAGCGGCAGTAGTATCGCTGCTTTCCCGACCGGCAATACGAAAAAGTATAGATAAAAGGCTACACGCAGCTCACCCAAAGCAACGATACCAGATATGCGCCCACGACAAGGCGTGGCTTGAACCAGGCCCAGACGAGGAACTGCAGGTGTACAAGTTGACGATTCCACGGGAGATGAGCCGCAACTGGGTGGAGGGGGGGTGAGGTTACCGACTTCCGCCGCCACCGCACCGCGTCCGGGCTCATTCATCCATGGGTAAACGAGTGGAGTTTTGTCTGCGGCCACATATTTTTCACGATATTTCTCTGCTTCACGGCACACTGAGAAAGTGTGGCCTTATGAGATTACAGAAGTGTGTAAAGTTTTGACAAGATTTTAGCTGTCGCCCTCCGGTAAAGACTTTCTAAATATCTTCCGTGTATTGAACGGTGCATAGAATTGCGTACTGTGGCCCGCCCAGATAATAATAGGTACAGCCTTACCCATAAAAGCGGCAATTCTATATCTATATGGGTACTACCAATATATTGGTCGAGAAAAGCACGGTACAATCGCTGTTGATATAAACTTAATAAAGGATATCGCAAACAATTTAAACTGAGTTCAATGTGATTTAGAAATGATGCAAGATCATAGACAACGACATTTTCGTATCTCGCTTGAATATCGATACCATAAACATGAGCATCTGATACGATTAGATTGTCGGATTTGAAATCACCATGTAGCCAACTACGCGGAAGCTTTATATCGCTTGCGGAATCAGCCAATGCGGTAAGACAGGAGTACCCGGCAGATAACAACTTATCCTTTATCACGCAATGCTTCAGGAGATTATCTATTACTCCAAGTTTCGCATTTGTATCGAGAGTTCCAGGCTGCAACTGACGACTATCGTGAAATATTCGAAGCCACGCTGCAGACTGCTGCATCAATTCCTCTGCGCGATGAGTTCCACGAACAAAGATAAGCAACATATCAGATAGGTTCTTACCGCTGATCCATTCAGTCAACAATGCGCCTTCTGGTTCCATAAGAAGATAGGGCCTTGGAACCCTATAGCGGCTATCGGATGGGAGCACTCGGATTACTTTTTCAAGGGTGGAATACTGCTGCTTAGCAGCATCCAGATCTGGCAATGTTGTGCGTGAATGAACACAGATTTTTAGGGCGCACGGATACGGCAAACGTGAACAACTAACATAGAATATTTTAGAGTTGTACCCCGAATAAATCGGACCGCGTAAGCATAAATCCAGCTTCTCAGTCGTATCCTTCCCATACAGATATTTGACTAAGAACGAGTAAATTATATTGGTTGTCAAATTTCCAGCTGCACTCATTCTACAAACCCGCGATGCCCGATCAACTCGACTTAATCACCGCCCAGCAATTACAATGATTTCCTCTGTGAGCAGTGAACATGGTCTAATTCTCTTTAATTCGCGCAGTCCTGCGCCTGAGAGCAGCCGTGTCAGATCGATCGACGAAATGGGGTAGTTCACCGGAGCTTGATGATGTAGCAGTCTCTTGATCCTTCGTCTTGCCCGCTGATAGCTGCTTACCCAAGACTGCGTGAATACAACTCGCTCACTAACCATGCTGGCAACATTGCGTAGGAATATGATCTGGTCGTCCAGGGGAAAATGCATCAATACTCGCGCGCACAGGGCCGCTTCGTAGCGTTCGTGTATTACAAGATGTGGGTTGAGCATATCAACTACCCGGCAAGTAAACCGCTCGCCGAAACGTGTCAACCTAAGTTGCGCTTGCTCTAGCATAGCAGCAGAAATATCCATACCAATAACCCGAAACCCCTCGTCCAACAGTGCTTCGGCGAGGCGGCCAGTACCACACGGCACGTCAACAATGGTGGCATTGCAATCGAGTGCGCGGAAAGCTTTACGAATATAACGTTTCTCTAATTCGTTAAAAGCCCTACCTGCTAAACTGGAAAACCTTTCTTGATCATAATTTTTGGCAATATTTTTGTCTTTATAGTAGTGTCTAGGAGCGTTCACCATAATACTTTCTCCCCGCTTAGAATTTTGGATCAGCATAACATCTTCGGTGGACCCCGGTCTTTGGACAGTGTTTCGCCGTTCATAAGTGAATGGCGGCTCCGGTTCACGCTGCCACGGCGAGCGGCAGTGCGTGAGGGTGGAATAAGTCCAATCTCAGGGGTTTACTCCATTGTCATCTTGCTCTCCTGAATCCATAACATTATTTAGGATTACTCACGTCTTGGCCATCTTCTTGGATACTCCTTTGGCTAACAATCTGGTTAAATAGCTCTGCGAGTAAAGTTGCACCTTGGTGCCTGGAAAACTTGTACACAATATTTTTATTCGCTTTTGGTGCCCGTCTTTCACGCAACGCACGAATAAATTCTAAGAGACGCTTCTTAATCATTGATATATCATCCAGAGATACGATCTCTGCGCCTCCAGCATCCCGCAGGACTACCGCTGTATCACTCTGCTCCCCCACTAATGCAAATATTGGTAGCCCAATGCGCAAATACTCATATAATTTGGCTGGAATCTGGCGATCATATTGCGTACCCTGAAACAACAATAGGGCATCGGCATCAGCCTGCTCGGCTAATGCTTCTCGATAGGACAACGGTGGAGCGAGTGTCACCAAATCATTAAGTCCGAGGTGATCAATATCGGTTGCATACTGCGTCTCGGAACCGCTGGCACGCAGAGTCACCCGAATATCGTCGGAAGTCAGAGCCCCTGAAGCCTTGAGATGCGCAAGGGCTGTAAAAAACGGTACGGGGTTGCGGCCGGAAGGGTACAGTATCCCACTGTGCAGCAAACGCAGTGGCTGCCCCGGGCGGTAAGGCATGGGTTCTGGAAGACCTGTAAAATCCGCTTCATCATAGCCGTTTGGTATCACTAACATCCGGCCTTCGCGATAAACCTGTGGGTAACGTTCCGCATAGGTTTGCAGTGCACCCGACGTAGTATATACAGAGTGTGCTGCACGAAATATTACACGCTGCTCCCAGCGCTTCTGTATGGAGATGGTTAGCTGATCTTTTGCGGATACAGTACTCACTACGGGATCCCTGAAATCTGCGACCCACGGCAAACCAGTCATCCGGCTTAATGTGTAAGCAATGCAATGCGCAGTCATGATCGGATATGTGGACCAGATAACTCGGATCGAGTGCTTGCGTATCAGACGCAGTCCCTCCAAAACTGCGGCTGGCCACCAGGATACCCAGCGATCAGGCTGCGCCAGAAAGGCGGGATATTTACCCAGAATTCCCATATGGCGTCTCGCGTCCAGCGCAAAAGCCCTATGCACCCGGCATGACTGCGGAATCATTTCCTCGGTTGCTGTATCTACCCTGGGATAAGCCCTCGCATGGGCTGACAAAATCACAGGTTCCCAGCCTAAAGATGGCAGATGTTTGGTAAAACCCAGCGTGCGCAGCAGACCACTTTCCATTGCGGCCGGCGGGAAATGAAAAGCGATCATCAGTACGTCCTTTTTCATGCTTTCACTCAGAAAGGGCATCATGTGGCTTCGGTGAGTGGACACGTGAAGCTATTTCATTTTTATGTGTTTCTGCAGAAACCTGTTTTTCGGGCTGCCGCAGTAAATAGCCTTCCAAAAGCGCACACAGCGCCAATAACTGGTAAGTCAGGTCAAAATAGGTCATGGTCAGAAAAGCGCCGCCAACAGCAAACGCTGAGAGGCTTACTTGAAGCATGGAAGCTAGGTCATAAGCCCATTTCTCTTCGGGCACTTCCCGTGTCCTCTTACGGACATGTGCGCAACTCAACCAACCTGCTATTAAAAGTCCGACAAACAACACAAGACCAGGAAATCCTTGTTCGCCCAAAGCGCGGAAATAGACGCTGTGCACCGCGCGTGGAATGGCACCCTCCGGTCCATAACTCTTCCACATGGAATCACTTTGATAAACGTTGAAGCCACCGCCCACCAACGGGCGATTGATAGCTATGTTCATGGCAAACTCCCAGGACTGGATGCGCGTCTGTCCAGAATCCGTATTTTCAGCATTGTGCAGTGTGTCCATTCGCTCCGTCCATTGGGGGGGCATGAAATGAATTGCTGTAAAGCTGAGCAACACGACAACAGCCACGATTGCCAGCCGGCGGCGGCTCTTCAGGAACAAGACCCCGCTTACCATGGCCAGTGCAATCAAACCACCACGTGAATAGGTGCCAAGGACTGCCACGCCGGTAATAATCATACCCAGCCAAAAGACAACCCGCACGGCTTTGCGCGACGATTGGAATTGCAGATACCGTATCAACGGTAGTGTCATGCATAAAGCCATGGCTAAATCATTATTGTCAGCAATGAAACTGCCCGGGGGACCATACACGTGATATTTCCCGCCTTTCAACAGGGTGAATATCCCACCCTTTAAGCCGTAAAATCCAAGTGAAAGTACGATGATCCACACCAACCAATGCATGCGCCGACGCTTATTTAGCAGCATAAGTGTCACAAACACCATGATCAGAGTTTTGGCGAATTCCTGCCATGCCAACCAAGCAGAAGCAGATTCAACCGCGAAGATGGTGGTGATACCGGTCCAGAGCAGGAAAAGAAATAAAAGTACGCTGATTGACGATATCGGAATCTTCTTGCTCTCCTTGCTGAAAACAAGGCTTATGAGTGTGACAATGGCGATGATCTCAACCCAGGGAAAGTTGTAGGCAAAGCCGTAGGCCAGGCGATAGGGGTTCATATAACCCAGCCAGGACCATACGAGCAGCCCAATATAGGGACGTGTCAGAATGAACGGAATAGTTCCGAAGATGAACAAGGCCAGGGCGATATCACGCATGCGGGTACACGCTATGTCAGCTGCAGCATAAGAGCATCCATGAAGAATTTGGCTGCCCAGTTCGGGAACCGGTATGACATGTAGCCGCCTTTCATGGGGTGGGACCCCGGGATACCGCCACGCATCCCCTGATCAGCAGCATCCAGATTCTGGACGGACAAGTTGAGCCGGTTAGCTTTTTCAGCTGGTAGCCTCCAAGCCTGATCCCCGGTTTCATTCGCCAGGCGCTGCCAGATGATGGCCATCTGTGCGTTACCGGTGATGCAACTCCAGCGGCTTGCCGGCTTCCACTCGGCGTCCAGACGGCCCGGAAGCGCACCGTCCCGGCGCTGGCTAGCAACGACTGACCGGGCAATACGCATGGCCGCATCCACAAATTGGGTATTCCCAGTGATTAAGCCCACCTCAAGAATTCCACGTGCGGCATAGGCGATAGTGTGCGTCAGCGGTCGCGTGTTGTCTTCCAGATCATTGTTTTCCAGCCAGCCGTTAGCATGCATCTGCGTCAGCGCCCAGTTGATATTGCGGACGGCTGCTGCTGTGTATTCAGGTTGTTCCAGGGTTTTGCCGGCCTCAGCAAGCGCGAAAGCGACGCGAGTGTTATAGGTATTGAGACGATGAGCAGCAAACGGCGAGGCAAAACGTCGCCAAGCGCCGTCCTGGTCCTGCGCTGCAACCAGCCAATCTGCTGCACGTACCACTGAATCGCGAAATTGCGCTTCTCCGCTTTGCTCCCAGGCAGCCAACCAACCAAATAGCACCTGCCCCGTATTAAATATGGTCGGTACAACCTGTTTGGCATCCAGGGTACCGGCCCGCACGCCGCCATCCGGGAGCTGAATATCCGATTCCCATGCAGCCATGCGCAGAGCACGCTCGCGGTATTCATTGTTGGTTGTTAATTGCGCATAGCGGAAAAATGTCGGGATAATATAACCGGTGGTCTCGGGGTAAGCGGCTGCCCACGTATGTGTTTTCAGGTCATAGTACGCACTGACACCTCCGCTACCGGTGGCATCCTGGGCACGTGTCAGCCATGCGGCCGCTGCCGCCAATCCTGCACGCGCATCCGGTATCCGCAGCTTGTTCCGCCTGCTCCAGCCGGTTAACTTGCTTAGAATCGGGATCATGACTCGCCCTTCACGTTTTTGGAACTCCCAAGTACTATACGGACCCTGGCTTGCAATGCACGGCGCACACGCTCCAGCGTGTACATCAGAGATGGCATGGGATCATGCCAACGCCACGACGCCTCCACAACAACACAGCCATCAGGAAAACCTTGCCTGATACTCTGGTTCTGGGTTGCAGCGGATTGTGAATCGGCCGGGCGATCCTGCCATACGAACGGCCGTTTTGTTGACACCGGTTGCATTACAGGTATCTCAAGTTCGGCACAATAGGCGGCATACGGGAGATTAATGCCGTTCAAGGTTGCCACTTCCTCCTGGTAGTCGGTGCGACCGATGGTCGGTTCCACCATCCGGAAAGCGCCGCTACGGGCATCACACTTGTATTCCATGCCTGCCAATCCGACAACGCCAGCGCTTTTGAAAAACCGGCTTGTCATTTCTTCAAGTTGGCCGGCGGATTCCGGCGCCGCCGTGCAACTCGCAGTACCCCCCACCTGTGGCGGCCAGGAGCGGATTTTGCGCCCTGTAAATGTCGCCGTGACAACCCCATCGTGGCTAATATATTGCAAACAGAAGAATATGTCCGAATCTGCGCCCTCGATCCATTCTTGCACGACCACATCCGGCATAACCAGCAGAATTCTATTGATCAACTGCTTGGCTTCCACCATGTCGCCGATACGATAGGCCTTTTTGAATGTGTGACTGTAACCGGCATGTCGCTCACCCGGCTTGATCACTACCGGATACTGCATGGAATTCAACAGAGACAAGTCCTGAATTGAGCGGATATGAACCAGTGGCGGGATGGGCGCGCGCAGACCTTCCGCTACGCGCTGGAAACCTTGCTTGTGCAGCAGCGTATCCACCACGCTCTTTTCGGGGAGTGTGAAGCGATAATGCGGCGAAAGCACCTCACGATATCGCGAGACTGTTTTGACGCTTTCTTCCTGGGTCAATACCAGTACCGGGCGTGAATTACTCAACCTGGAGGGCACCAAGGACCGCAATCCTTCCACCAGAGCCTCGCCTTGCATGGCAGCGATCACCCATGGCCGGGCTGCCCGGGTATGCATCCCCGGCTGACGCGCATCAGAATCCACCATCCAGACTGGTACACGCATACGCGCCAGACTGCGCGCTACACCTAGACCATTGATGCCCGCCCCTACAACCACGGCCGGAACCCGGGAGTTCACTGACCCTCCCGTACGGCATGCCTTGACCGCTCCAGGAGGCGCGCGTAAACAGAACGATAACGTGCCACGCTCGCCGGCCAATTGCGCTCGCGTTCCACGTAATTTCTCCCGGAGGAGATTACCGCTTGCCAATACCCGCGATCCTGTGCAAGCAGTCTGGTGAGACACTGTGCCAGTGCCTGTGTGGATCCTGGCGCAAAAAGATAACCATTTTTACCATCACTGATCAGCTCCCGGTGACCGCCCACATCGGAAGCCACCACCAATTTGCCAAGCGCCATGGCTTCCAGCGGTTTCAAGGGCGTGACCAATTCCGTTAGACGACGTGCTATGCGGGGATAAACCATGACATCCACAATGCTGTAATACCGCGAGATCTGGTCGTGCGGAATCTGCCCGGCGAAATGCACAATGTGGTTAAGGCCCAATTGGGCGCTCAACGCCCTTAAACCCGGTTCCTGCGGCCCACCACCCACTAGCAATAACTGTGCTTGTGGAATGGCTTCCACAATATTAGGCACGGCCCTGAGCAGTACATCCAGACCTTCATAGGCATAAAAGGAGCCGACAAATCCCAGGGTAAAACCACTTTTCAAGCCGAATTCATCCATCAGGTCATGGTCAGGCAGCGTACTCACTTGAAATTGTTTTATATCCACCGCATTGGGAATCACCGTCACTTTCTCTGCAGAAATACCCCGCGCGATCAGATCCGAACGCAGACCCTCGCAGATGGTAGTCACGGCATCTGCACGGCGTACGGCCAGCGTTTCCAATGCCCGAGTCAGCCGATAACGCAAACCCCATTCAGCCGCGGTCCCATGATCGGCAGCCGCGTCCTCCCAGAAAGCACGTATTTCATATACTACCGGCAAACCCAACTCCCGGCCGACTGCCAGCGCGGGAAACGCGTTCAGCAGCGGTGAATGCGCATGCAGGATATGCGGGCGAGTTGCAATCGCCAGGTCCCTAAGCCGTGCCTTGAGTGCCTGGACAAACTGCCAATGCTTCACGATCGGCATACCTGATAAAAATCCTGCTACCGGCAGAGTGCGATTGAATGTCCATCCGCCCACCTGTTCCTGCAGTGCCTCAACCGGGCCTTGTTTCGGACTGGTTAATTGAAAGGTTTCCCACTCCAATGCCCGTTGTTCTTTGAGGATGGCAACAGTCCGGAAAGAATAACCACTATGCAGTGGTATGGAATGATCCAAGACGTGTAACACCCGCAGCGGCCGACCATCCAATGTTGCCGGTTGGACTGTAATTCCAGGGGTGGGCATGGAATCATTCATGGATTTTTCAGCCCATCAATGCCTTGCGGTCTGCCGGAATCGGTGAGAACACGGGTGAAAAGCGCCTCTAGTCCCCTGGTCGTTGGCTCCCATCCTAGCTTCTCTGCAAATGCACGTGTCGAGGCACGCTCAGGTTTACGAGCCTGTAATTTTTTCCAGGCCACCACCAATGCATCCGGAGTGCGCTCTTGCATCAGTTCCCCTGCATCGGGTGAGCTAATCAGTTCCGGTGTACCATCAACCGCTGTAGCAATTACCCGGGTGCCACAGGCCAGAGCTTCCAACACCACATTCGGCATACCTTCACGGCTTGAAGCCAGAATTACGACATCTGCCGCGTTGTAGTATTCACATAAGTCGGTATGCCTAATGGCACCGAGAAAGCGAATGCGCCCACTGACACCCAATGTGTTAGCCAATTGGCGCAGGTGTCTCTCCTCAGGTCCGTCCCCAACAATCAGGAGGGTTATATCTGGAACCTGCGCGAGTGCCTCAATCGTAGTGTGTAGACCTTTCCGTTCTATAAGATGGCCCACCGAAAGCCACACAGAATCCGTCAGATTTAGTCTGGCCCGAATTACAGGTCGGTCCATCGGCCGAAAGCGCTCCAAATCCACCCCGTTGCGCAGGACCATAATCTTGTGTGGATCAACACCTAAAGTAACCAGAGAGTCCTTGAGCGACTGCGAGACGGTCACGATGGCTGCCGCATGCTCAGCTGCCCAAAGTATCTGCCGCCTGGGGAGGCGATATCGCGGTATCAAGGTTACGTCAGTACCGCGAGCGGTTATCACCACGGGTTTTCCCAGATAACATCCCAACTGTACCGCCGCCACGCCGTCCGGATAAAAGTAGTGCGCATCGATCAGATCATAATCCTGACCCTGGGATACCAGCCTGCGGAATACTGGCAAGAGCGCCAGGTACATCAAACGTGGCGCCATTCCCATGCCTACTTTCGGAATCACAGGATATCGGGGATGTTCGACTTGAATGCCGTAGCGCTCTTCACGCTTTGGCACTGAAGCCCATATCGCATATCTGCCGAAAGCAGCGTGCTTGAAAGGAAACCACGGCACCGGCGCTATCACTTTGGCCATGACATTACCGGAGGCCGCTACATGACGTAGCCTTTCTTCGACGAAAACACCGTGCCGCGGCTGAGCCGCATTCGGATAGAGACTGGTGAATGTGAGCAGTCTGATCATAGTATCTTTGAGTACAGAATGGAGTCAGATACGATAATAATCTCTGTACCATCTGACGAATCGCAATATCCCCTCTTCTATCGCAATACTCGGTTTAAAGCCTATATCTGCAATTAAATCATCTATATTGGCAAATGTTGTTTTTACATCCCCATCCTGAAGAGGCAAATAATTCATTATTGCCTTCTTTCCAAGAGCATCCTCGAGAATTTCAATAATTTTCATAAGCTCTACTGGTGCATTGTTACCAATGTTATAAATCTTGTAGGGTGCATAACTTGAGTCAGGTCTGGGCATGGCGGCATCCCACCCGGAATTGTCTTGTGGAATCTTCTGCAATACCTTAACTGTGCCCCCGACGATATCATCTATGTAAGTAAAATCTCTCTTCATATCACCACGATTGAATACATCAATTGGTTTGCCCTCGAGTATCGAACGGGTGAATGTGAAATACGCCATATCCGGGCGCCCCCACGGGCCGTAAACGGTAAAATATCTCAGCCCAGTACAGGGTAGTTTGTAGAGACTGCTATAAGCATGCGCCATTAATTCATTCGCTTTTTTTGTTGCCGCATATAGTGACAGTGGGTGATCAACATTCTGATCCACAGAGAAAGGAATGCTCGTATTAGCCCCATATACTGAACTGGACGATGCAAAAACAAGGTGTTGAACATTACCCCATCGACAACCTTCGAGAACATTCATAAAGCCAACCAGATTGCTGTCGGCATAAGGATAGGGATTTTGAATTGAGTAACGAACTCCGGCTTGAGCTGCTAGGTTGATCACATAATGTGGTCGTTCTTTTCTGAATAAATCTTTAATCGCTTCTCTGTCAGAGATATCCATTTTAAAAAACTGAAATGATGAACTGTCACTGATTTGCTTTAATCTATCCAATTTAAGATTAACATCATAATAACTATTAATATTGTCAAGTCCAATGACATGATATCCATCATGCAGAAGTCTAATACAGGTATGAAATCCAATAAATCCTGCAGCCCCAGTTACAAGTACAGTTTGCATTCTGATATCTACTTATTGTTGAATTGCCGGCAGCTTGCTGCCATTAAACTGCTGCATAAGACAAATCCAGGAAGATACGGCCGGAGTATATGGCAAACGCAAGACCGTCACGGTATGCAAATCGCGCAAGCTTTGAATGATAGTTTTTGGAAACCAGCGGCTGCTTACCCGCAGTTTTGCAGATCGCATACCGGGTAAAGTTGCGACATGTTTCTCGAGTTCCTGCTGATAACGGAGGGCTTCGCTCTTGTCAGGAAACAGCGGAATGGCAAGCCGGTAAACGCTATCTGGCTCATGGCGATACAGGGTATCCGGATGACTGTCGAAAAGTTTGCCAATCCAAGTGGTGCCGGAATGGGGCAGACCAAATATCAGGATGGGTCCGTTCATGCCACACCTTTGCCGGTCACCGCATGAATCTTGGATTGCGGGTTCTCATTTACACTTATGGAACTTGGCTCCAGACGCAAGAATGCATCCAGCATAAGCACGCTCCACAACACACTACTGTGATTGCGATGTCCGGAGATATGTTGGTTCAAGAGTTTACTCAGGGCCCGTGGTTCGAAGTACCCGCAACGAGCGACCGTACCGGTCATGAGTGCTTCCCGGACGCGCGCGGTGAGTGGACCCCGTAACCAGTCTGCGAGCGGCACACTGAATCCCATCTTGGGACGGTACAGCACCTCCTTGGGTAAATCCGGCTCCAGGGTTTTCTTCAGAATGTATTTGCCTTGCCTGCCTCGCAGTTTCAGTGCAGGCAGGAGGGCGGACGCCCACTCGACCAGGCGATGATCGAGTAACGGCACACGCACCTCCAGGCTGTGGGCCATACTGGCCCGATCCACTTTAGTCAGAATATCGCCCGGCAAATAGGTCTTGAAGTCCAGGTATTGCGCCAGCAACAGCGGGTGCTCCGTGGGCGCACGCCGCGCATGGTCGCGGAACACTTCGAGCGCCGTATAGCCCTGGAGTTCGCGTTTAAAGCTCTCGCTGTACAGCGTGTGCCTGACGGCTGTGGGCACAACGCTTATCGTATGAAAATACGCTTCCACAGTATCCCTAGCCAAAGCCTGTAACGTGGTCCTGGCGCGTAGTACCTTGGGCGCCCAATCCGCCTTTGGATAACAGCTGCCGAGTAAACCGAATACCGGTTTGCGGATGGATAGCGGCAGACGCTCGCGGATACGGCTTTCAAACTGATGCCAGCGGTAACGCCGGTAACCGGCAAAATTCTCATCACCACCGTCACCGGACAAGGCAACCGTGACATGCCGGCGTGCCAGTTCGCAAACCCGATAGGTGGGCAGCGCCGAACTATCGGCGAAAGGTTCATCGTAGATTGCGGCCAGGGTGTCGAGCAATCCGTAATCCTGCGAGCTCACCCGCTCCTCGAAGTGCTGAGTATGCAGATGTTCGGCAACACGGCGCGCAAACGCCGTTTCATCAAATGCGCTGTTATCGAAACCGATGGCGCAGGTGCTGACCGGTGTGCGCGTCACCCGGCTCATGCTGGCCACTACGGCGCTTGAATCCACACCGCCCGAGAGAAACGCGCCCAATGGCACGTCGGATACCAGCTGGCTTGCCACTGAGTTATCAAGCAAACCACGCAGCTGCGCGGAGGCCTCCTTCAAATCCAATTGAGGATTCACCCGGAAGGGTAGATCCCAGTAGCTGCGCGGGACCGGCGGCCGTTCATCTGCACGCCAGCTTAAATGATGGCCAGGAGGCAGTTTGAAGATGCCGCGGTAAATACTCTTCGGATCAGGCACGTATCCAAAGGCGAGATATTCTTCCAGCGCTTGTGGATCCAGATTTCGATCTACCTGCGGGTGCGCCAGCAGCCCCTTGAGTTCGGATGCAAACACCAAGTCACCCTGGCGGGTGAAGCCGTAATACAGCGGCTTGATGCCGAGGTGATCACGCACCAGATGAATGCGTTTGGTCCTGGCATCCCACATCGCAAAGGCGAACATCCCTTGCAGCCTCTGGAGACAGGAATCGCCCCAGTGTTGCCACGCCCGCAGCAGTACCTCGGTATCACAATGACTGGTGAAACCGATGCCCTCGGCTTGCAGTCCCGACTTGAGAGACTGGAAATTATAGAGTTCGCCGTTATAGACCAGAGCCAGCCCTGTATGCTCATCCACCATGGGCTGCTGTCCATGGGCCAGATCGATGATCGACAAGCGACGGTGTGCCAAACCAACACCGTGGCCTATGTAAAGCCCTGCTTCATCCGGTCCACGGTGAATCTGTGCGTCTCGCATGGCGAGCAATACGTTTTCATTCAATTGGCTGCTGCTATGCGACAGCACAATGCCGGCGATGCCGCACATAGCTTAGCGATCCCTGCGCCCGGCCACGCCGGAGTTCACGGTTGTTTGCGGATACCGTGTTGGATTGCCCAGCAAGCCATCGTAAAGAGCCGTATAGGCCGAAACCATGTCAGACAGGCTGAACGCTGTCTCCACACGCTCGCGTCCCGCGGCACCGTGGCGTACACGCAAGTTACTGTCCAGAACGTACTCGCTGAGTGCTTCAGCTAGCGCCAGCGGATCACCCATGGGCACCAGCTTTCCGGTTACGCCTGACAGGACTACTTCGCTGACGCCGCCCACGTTTGTTGATGTCACAGGCAACCCACTCGCCATAGCTTCCAGCAAAACACCAGGCATGCCTTCGGCCACAGAAGAAAGCGCAAAGATATCGAATTCCGCAAGCAGATGGGCTATATCACTACGGTTGCCCAGCAGCCGTACCTGATCGCCGAGCCCGAGGTGGGTAATTTGCGTCTCGAGTTCGGGACGTTGTTTGCCCTCCCCAATGATAACCAGGCGCAGACGATCACGTTCTTCCGGCAGCATTTCACACAGGTGGTTGAATGCGGAAATTAATCCCGACTGATCTTTGACCGGGTCCAGCCGCCCAACCGTCCCGATTAGCAGTGTGCCCGGGGGTGCGAACGCCTTCAATAGGGGGCGATTTTCCTTTTCCAAAGTTGCCTGAATAAACTGTGTCGTATCAATACCGTTGGCTATATGAACAACATGTGATTGAGGGATCCCCACTTTGGCAATCAGCCAATCTTCCAACTCTCGGGAGACGGCGACAAAACGATCAATACATGGGCTAAGTCCTCGCCGCAGATACCGATACTTACGGCTCTCACCCTGCGGATCTGCCGCGTCGCGCCCACGTTCTGCATGCACCACGCGTTGCACACCTGCCAGCCAGGCAATGAGCGCAGCATCAATGGCGCCGATATTGTAGGTCTGCACCAAGCCTGGTTTTAGATCTTTGAGTGTCCGCCACAATCTCAGATAACAGCCCCAATCCTTGCCGGGTTTCTTGTGCAACGCCACGCAAGGCACATCGGGGTCTGTTATCCGTTCCCTGAACGCACTGAATCCCTCAAGGCAGATCACCGCATGACGGTAACGCTGGCAGGTCTGGTTTATCAGTGTCACCAGGATATTCTCCATGCCGCCCGTATCCAGGCGGTACAGTACATGCACGATACGGGGTGTAGCGTTCATGGGCGGCTTGCCGTCTGCATCAAAGCCACTGCATCCGGCTGTGGACCCTGGCCGATGATGCCGGGAACTGCTGCCATGAAAGTCGCCAAGCTTGCGCGCATAGCCGCAGCGTTATCGGCAACTCCCACCACCGACACGGCCCATACGGAGGATCGGGAACGGCGTCCTGTGAGCATATCCAGGATCTGCCTCAACTTCACCGCTATGGCGGAAGCCGTGCAGCGGCCATCGACACAATACCAATACCAGACGATACGCGAGCCGTTTGCTGTCGCGAGGCGCAGTTCCTGCACGCGGAAAGCATGACCGTCACTCAGCAAAACTTTATGGGTACCATTATCTAATACGGTCGCCTTGACAGGATCATATAGAGTGTTGCCGTAGGTAATCAGGTCATGACCGTGGCGCGGGCGTCCGATATACAGTGCATTAAAAAGCTCGACGCCGGTGCCAGTCGCAGCGTTGCTGTAGGCCACGTGTATTTCAGCATCTGCCCCCTGGAAGCTCGGATTCCAGCCCGACATCGAACTCTCGGGTCCGCGCCAGCCGCTCACTGCGGGCCCCGTCAATTTCATCGCGCTCGCCTTGACACTGGGCAATTGAATCCACAGGGCAAGCGCCGGACCGGCGACTATCAATGCGATGGCGACTACCCAGACAGCGCCCTGCCATGAAGAAACTCTATCGCCATTGCCGGGTAGCGGGTGGGTGGTGACCGCAGGATCACGAAATAGCCAGCCCACTACCAGCAAAAGTGCCAGCACGCTGCCAAAAAATTGCCAGCCAAAAATCAGATGATCCGTACCGGTTGCGTATTTGAGCCCCCAGGTATCACCGATAAGAATTGTGAAAAACACCCGCAAGCCATTCGCAATGATGGGCACTACCGCTGCCAACGCTACGAACAGCAGCCTCTTCCACCAGCGGTAGTAAATAAGATACGCAAACAGGCAGCCCAATGCGGTAGAGGCAATGAAGAACTTCACGCCGCTGCAGGCAGCCTCCACATTCCAGACCGCCGAGGGAGTAGTAATCTCGCGTCCAATAAGAAGTACCGGGGTGCCGATCAATTCCAGCGCTCGCACACTGAAATGCGCGGTGAAATCCTGCAGCGGTCCCACCATCGAATCGCCCCAGGGGATGGCAAATAGGAGATATCCCAGGGGGAAATCCAGTACCCGGACCGCGCGCCAACCCCAGAAGACGAGGACCAATGCCGGAATCATTGCAACCAGGGCAAAGTGCTGTAGCAGATTGGTACTGACCAGGTTGCCCACCAGCCAGATAAAGCTCAAGCTGGCTACAATCGGCAACCCCCAGATACAGGGCCTGGGTGCGCTTGCCAGCAGTTCACGGCGCAGATTGAAAGCCGTCCAGATACTCAGTGGAAAAATAAGAAAGGCGTATTGGTAGGTCCCATCATGGCTCCATACCCATATCAACGAGCCAATGGTGCGCCAGTAAACGGCAACCAGAATAACCACAGCGAACGCAAAAGCGATGAGAGGAACCTGCCACCCGGGCGTGCGGACTGGATTACCTGATTGTAGTGCCGACAACCGACTCACGTAAAAGCCTCCCGGACCGGGGAAACCGCAGATCGCTGCAGTTCACTATCAGAGACAGCGGTATTCCCAAGCACTGCATCATAACGGGCAAGAATCTCGTTCCAGTTATACGTGAAAAGCAGTTGCTTGCGGACTGCCGGCACCTTGGCCGGCGTGGGTTCTGCCAGCCAACGCAAAGCCTCATTGGCCAACACCTCCGTTGAATCACTGATGCAGCCTTGGCGCTCGGTGAAATCTTGAATTCCTTCATAGGCCTGCGGAGTCGCCAAGAGTACTTTGGCCATTGCCAGCGCCTCCAGCACTTTGTTCTGGATGCCACGCGCGATGCGCAGGGGGGCCACCACGGCATGCGCATGGGCTAGATAGGGCCTGACATCCTTGACACTGCCGGTCACCACGATACCGTTGATGGAGGTCAGAGCCCGTACCGTCCGGCTGGGATTAGAGCCTACGATATAAAAGCGGGCGTCAGGGAGCTTTCGGTGTATCTGTGGCCAGACATCCTGGGCAAACCATTGCGCACCTTCGACATTCGACCAGTAATCCATGGCGCCAACGAACACGATGGTGCGCCCCCCCTTCCCATATGGGTTGGGGTAACCGCGTGCCGGATCCCAATATTCCGTATCGACACCATTCGGGATACCGTGAACCTTGCTGGCAAGTACAGGCACCTGATTGCCGAAAAACTGCGCTTCACTGCCAGACACGAATATGCAAGCATCAAATTTTGTAGCGATCTGATGCTCATAATCAGCCAGATAATGCGCTTCCCGGCGATAGATCATGCGTGCCAGGCCGTGATGGCTGCCCGCATACTGACGCCATTTATCGGAGTCCACGTCAACAAAATCCATTATGCGACGCACCCTATCGGCTTGCATCAAGAAAGGTGCCATACCGGAAGAGAACGCCAAGGCAATCTTTGCCTTTCCGTTTGAGATGATCCCATCCACCCATCTCTGCATAAGCTTGTCACGATAGTAAGCGGCCGTAAGCGGCATCAGCTGACCGAAAGCTACCAGGGATCGGATGCGTGCCAGTCCCGGCCTGAGTGGCCGGATACAAGTCTCCGTACATAATGCCTTGACAGCGGGGACATGCACCCAGTCCGTGGGGTCATCCACAAAAGTACCCAAGTACACACGGTATTTTTCGGCTAAGTAACGTAATACATGATAGGAGCGTATCTTGTCACCCTTATTCGGTGGGTAAGGTAGGCGATGGCAAAGGAACAGCAATGCCTGCATGGGGCTATCCAAGATCTCGCGCTAGCCATGGACCAATAACGCGGCTGACCGGCAAAGGCAGATGTTGCCAGGCCTTGATGAAGAGGCGGTATTTCTTATTCGCAGGACTTACATCCGGAACAGTCTTTGCCTGCACCAGATAATAGGCGTAGTACATGGGCTCAGGTTCAAATCCCCAGTGCTTCTTGAAATGATACGAGCCGCTATCAAGTTTGCTTCGCCCGTAGTCAAAGATCCTTGCCCCTCTTTCGACCGCACGCTGCATCACCACCCAATACATGAAATCATTGGCTTTCAGATCCCGCCCTTCTGCGATACTCCCCCCATAATAGGGATGCACTTCATCCCTGAAATAAAAGCTCATGACGGCAGCGACCGATTTAGACCCATGTGCAATCACCGTGATCTCGCAATCGTCGGCAAAGGCATCCTTCAATAACTCAAAGTAGCGTCTCGATAATACCGGCGTGCCCAGATTGCGAACGCTCTCGGCGTAAACATCAAAAAATTCATCGATCCCGGCATTGGCTTGTACTTGCAGACCAGCCTCAATGCCCTTGCGGACCATGGCACGTTGCTTACGAGGTATGGCCTGAAGATTAACCGCATTATCCGGATGGATCGCTTTCCGGAATGTTACATACAGATCCTTGGTAGGCCAGGTGGACTGGTCTGGCTTCCGGTTTCTCAGTTCCAGATAATCGACCTTGAGCTCATCAGCCAGACGCGCGGCCGCCTGCCTCAGTTGTGCCGCAGCATTATCATCGTGCGCCACAATACCTCCGTATACGCAGAATGGTGTCGAAATCAGGGCATGACCAAATAACCGGCTTTTAATTTCCGCCAAGGGCAGGATGCCAGTGATGCCCCCGGCGTCCTCCGTGTACAGATAGTGGCAACGGTGACCGAATGCATTCTCGATGACCTTACGCCAGGCTGCCCAATGGAAAAAAGTCGCCTGGGCTGATGATCGCACGAAGGCATCCCACCGGCCTTCGTCCTCTGGCGCGAGTCGCTTGACGATACCGGGGGCGGCGGAGTGATCTCCAGCAATCTTAAGCATGGATCACACCTACTATCTTGCACAAAATTGGGGATCTTGGAGCGTCACGATCGGATAAGATGCATTGGCCTGCGCAAGGAATACTTTATCCATGCGATCAAAGCGGAAATTCTTCAGCAATAATTCGAGTTTACCTGGCATACGGCTCAGGTTTAGATAATGACGCACCCTGTTTCTGAACGTAACGCCTGGTACCCTTGGCTGCTGTGGATCAATTTCCCATGGATGGAAATAAAATACCCCGGGACGCATTTCATGCTGGTTGACATGCCTCAACCCCCAATTAAACAACGGGAACGGAATCAACCTGAAGTAACCGCCACCGCCACACGGCCAGTTACGTCCGAAGAGCGTGATGGTGGTGATCGGGATTTCCAACAACCCGGTCCGACCTGCGAAAAACGCAAACCGCGGGGCGCGCGGCATACCATAGATATCATGACGCACTGGGACGATGCTGGAGCTGTAACGGTAACCTGCTTGTTGTAACTCTTCATGGGCCCAGAGCGTATCTGGCCCGATGGAGTAGCTCGGCGCGCGGTATCCCGATACACCCTTGCCGCTAAGGTCCTCGAGCTGTTTTTTAGTGCGTTCGATCCCCTCACGAAACTGCTTGCGCGTGATATTGGTAAGTCGTTCGTGGCCGTATCCGTGGCTTGCCAGCTCATGCCCGGATTCGGCAATGCGGCGTATCAAAGATGGAAAATGTTCCGCCACCCAGCCCAGAACAAAAAACGTGCCTTTAACATTGTTGCGCTCAAAGATCTCCAAGATACGCTCGGTATTGCCCTCCACCCGCTGCGGCCACGTATGCCATTCTGCCCGGGGGATACACTTTTCAAACGCGGATACCTGAAAGTAGTCCTCCACATCCACGGTCATTGCATTGACAACGCGGCTGTCTTCCCTGGGGATGTTCGTCATTTTTCCTCCCGCTTCGACCTCGCATGCCGCGCATTAGAAGACAATGACTCTTTATGGATCCGGTCGAGAGGGTAACTATGCTGCACTATGTCCTTCAGTTTTATCTTCTCGCGCATCTGCCGCAGGATATCATTGAGTTTGAGCTCCAATATCGCTAGCTGGTTCTCTTTCTCGGTCACCGCCGTGAGGTGTGCCAAGTCCACGCTCTCCTGCCCGATGGACGCTTCAAGAGTGGTGGGCATGCCTGACATTTCCTCATGAATTTCATGTATCACAACGGCGAATTCATCCTGGCCTAGATGATGTGTTTCCTCCAGATATCCGTAGAGCAGCAATCGGTCCATGATGAGGTTGATTTTGCGCGGGATCCCGCCGCTGAAGCGTTGGGCTTCCAAGAATACATCGGGCGTGATCTCCGGGTCACCCTTCCAGCCAACTGCGCGCAGCCGGTGAAGAATATAGGCCCGGCTTTCTTCCTGATCGAGGGGTTCCAGACGGTAGGACGCGATGATGCGCTGCCGCAATTGCTCCATGTGGTTTGCGACGATGGTGCGTCTCAGTTCGGTCTGTCCAACCAGGAATATCTGCAGCAGAGCTTTCCCCTTGATCTCAAAATTCGAGAGGATGCGTAGCACCTCCAGCGCCGATGGGGTAAGTGTCTGAGCCTCATCTACGACCAGCAGCGCATGCGTATGGTGTGCGCGCAAGGTCACCAGATAGCGCCTCAGGTCCTGAAGCAAAGTCTCCTTGCTGCGTCCCTCATAAGGCAGATTGAAAGCCGAAGCCACCGCCGGCAAGATATCAGGGCCATCCAGGTTGGTCGATGCGATACTGGCCATGGCGATGTTGCGCGCGGCTAATTGCTCAAACAGCATTTGGATGAGCAGGGTCTTGCCGGTGCCGACCGCGCCGGTGATCATCACAAAGCCTTCGCCCTGCTCGAATCCATACAACAGATACGACATGGCGCGCTTATGCCCTTTACTGGGGAATAGCAACTCCGGATCTGGTGTCAGCTGGAAGGGTTTGCCGCGCAGTTTGTAATACGATTGGTACATACGTCCCTCAGAATAGATGCGTCCACTGCAGGAATAGGATGTTTACGCGGTATCCAGTATTCCCGGGCAGCCCGAAATAGACATTGCGTGACCCGTTACGAACACTGAAGCTGCCGGTATCATACGGCGAGAATTGATGAACTAGCGCTAGTTGTTCATAGGTCGAGTAGTTTATCTGACCGTTCTGATATTGATAACGCTGCCAGCCAAAGGTGGGTGTGAGCGCTGTAAACACCCCGATATTGAACAACCACGATATTTCCGCATTTGCCACCCTTTCCTGGCTGCTATTCAATATAAAAAATGTGCGTAATTCATCATATAGCATCACCGTCAATACGCTCTTGGGTGTTGTGTAGCTGACTGAAGCAGCCGCGCGCTTACTCAGGTAAACCTGGCGCTCACTGAGTGAAGGAATTTGTGGAACGGCGATTGGCGAGGAAAGCATCGCCCCCGGATTCTGTGCGAGCAGCTGCTGATTGTAGTCCGTTGGTTGCTCAGTATAGCTCAGGGTCGTGGTGACCAGGGCAGCAGTATGCGTCCATGAAACAAGGTAACTGTGCCCATAGAACCGGTGCCCTGCCATCATCTTCACGTCATTCAGGGTACTCGTCCACTCAAACCCGACGTCCCAAAAACGCGCGCCCAGCGTCTGCACCGTCCCGTCCGGCAGATATTTGTTCTCTTTGCCGATGTCGGCTAGCAGCGTAGTGTTGAAATTCAGCCGGTAAGAGCCTCCCAAAATCGCGCTTGCATACTGAGCACCGGGTCCAAAATCCGGTGTGATGCGTTGATTGAAATAGTTCAGATTCCAGCCGACGGTCGTATCCTTGGGGCTGACCCAACTGAACTGCACAGCATTGCTGGTGATATCGGGTATGCCGGATAGTGCGGCACTGGATCCGCCTGAGCCAATTCCATGCGTGTTATAGGCGACGCGTCCACGGCTGTAGCGCAAACTCGCAACACCTGCATTGCCCAGATCCTGGATCCAATAGGGGCTCAGTACTCCGATGGCCGTATTGGCGCGGTTATTGGTCAGAAAATAAGCGCCCGAGCCGGACGGCGCGGCATTGTTGATGATCTGCTGGTTATACAGCGCCGTGCCATCCAGGTAGAAATGTTGAGGAACGAGAGTGAACGTGCCCTGAGCACTGAGATTGTGATTGAGCTGATTTTCGTTTGAATGCTGGTGGTATAGATAGCCCGTCAAACTGTAATCAAGCAGGCCAGAGAATCTCGGCGAGCTGTAGGCACTTTTTAAAAACGGCTGAACTTCGGTGATGAAATCACTTTCGTGGGATGACCCAGGTGGTGTCAGAGTCAGGTTGTTGGTGTATAGCTCTCCCAACAAGAACCCCGTCACCAGGCCGGGTGAGGCAATCGTTGGCTGTGGGATTACTCCAATCTGCTGGGGCTGGAATGTATTAGTCGGATTTTGGCTCGCGCTATTCAGACCATTCGTATTATTCGCTGGATACATCGGCCCAGGTACAGGGACATCTTGCGCCGATGCGGTTGCCGCCCAACAGACCAGTCCGCTGACCAGAAGGAATGCTGCCCACCGCCACCCACCTTTGTAACCCACATTAACTATCCTTCAGGTTGTGCTTATAGTAGCTGCCATAATAACCCTCGCTCGCCCACAGCCGCGTCATGTTGAGGATGAGGTTGATGCACTTGGAATCATCCAGTGTCTGGATGGCGGATTTCACCGCCTGCTGCGGAGTTCTGCCTGCCGCCACCACCAGGATGATCTGTCCCATGTGTGAAGCCAGCACCTGTGCCTCGGATGTAGCCAGCAGCGGTGACGAATCGAATATCAGCAGCCGACGCTGACTCTGGCCGACAAACTCACGCAATACCAGTTCCATGCGGCGGCTGCTGAATAATTCAGCGGTCAGTGCGCTGTGTTTCCCGACTGGAACCACCATCAAATTGGGCACGTCCGTACGCACCATGACATCTTCTGGACGGCGCTGTTCATCCGCTAAAACATCCAGCAGGCCTGGCTTGCCTTCCAGGTTCAATGCCCGCGTGAGATCGCACTTCGGGATATCCCCATCAACCAGCAGCACTTCATAATCGCGCTCTTTGGCAAGGCTCATGGCGAGGTTAAGGGAGGTGAAGGTCTTACCCTCACCCGCTACCGCGCTGGCAACCATGATCCGTTGCCCATTTTCCACCGCCTTGGCGCCCTTACCGGTGACATTTGCGAGCAATGGGTGCTTGATGCGCCGCAATTCATCTGCAAGGCGGTGAGTCGCCTCTTCGTCCGTAGGCAACAAGCCCGCGCGCTTGAGTCCGGCAAGATCGATGTGCAAACCAGGCGATTTCACCTCTGCCGCATGCACGGCACGGACCTTATCCTGTAGGCGTTCCAGGCTTGCCGGTGATGGGGCATGGGCGGTCAATTTTTCCAAAGCGGGCTCAACCCGCGACCAAGTCCCGTCCTGTGGCTGGAGGGCTTTCAGTTTTTCGACAGCTTTCTCGACGATGCTCATGAGGACCCCATTACGAAGAAGTGTTGGACCAGGTTGGCAAGATGTCCGTCAAAAACGATCCCTAAGACAGCCACCGTCAGCAGCAGGATCAAGGTGGCGCTGAAACCCACGAGCTCGCGGCGATAGAGATTCTTCTGGGTCTTAGACACGATCATGCTGAAGGCGCCGAGCACTGTATAGTCGCCCAGCTCCCTCAGGCTCTTCATATTCAGGAAGACTGGCGTGATTTGATGCATGAAAAATGCAAAGACACCGCCCATACCCAGCGCAAATACGAACACCAGTGCAAGCAACAAGCCACGCTTCGGGCTCACAGGAAGCAGCGGTACATACGGCGGGTCAACCACGCTGAACTTGAGGTTGTTGCCACTGTGGCTGGCATCTTGCGAGATCTGCGCGGTATTAAGGCGCGTGATCAACTCATTGTATTGCTTCTTGGTGGCATCGTAGTTTCGCGTCAGCTGCCGTAAGTTTGTCTGAACGTCCGTTATGTGATCGATCTTGCCCTTGAGATTGCTGATCTGTTTTTTCTGCAAGGCGATGCTGGTGCTCAATGTTCCGATGTTTACCTGCGTGGAGTACAGGGCCTTTTGCAGGTCCTGATAGACAGGATTGTCCGAGGTCACGCCCTGCATCGAAGGTCCAGTAATGTTTTTCTGAAGGGCGTCGCGTTGTGCCTGCAGCTGCGCGATCATGCGCTTAAGCGCGACCACGTCCGGGTATTCAGGCGTGTACTGCAGCAACAGGACGTTCAGCTGCTGTTGGCCGGCGGCAATCTGCTTGTCGAGCGCCTGGGTGCGCGGGTCAATCCCTGAGGAAGAGGGGTTGGTGGCCATCGCATGCATTTGCTGCACGATGGTTGCATGGCCGGCGACCAGCGTATCGTACTGGTCCTGCATTTTTTGCAGTGTGGTTTCTGCATTCTGGAGGCGCGTGAAATAATCATCGCCGCCCTGGCTGGGTATGTAACCGATGTTGGCTTTCTCAAAATCGGCGATCTTTCTTTCGGCCACATTAAGCCTGTGGTTGTAATCATCCACCTGCTGCTGCAGGAATGTCTGCGCTGACTGGGTATTTTCAATGTTCGTGCCCAGCGTGTTGTTCATCAGGACCTGTAGCAGGGCTTGCACCACTTTTTCCGCCATCGCCTTGTCCGGATCCGTATAGGTTATGGTGTAGAGGTTGTCGCCCCCGGCGCTCTTGATCTCCACCGCATCGCGCAAATTAACCAATAGCTGGTCCTTACCCTCCAGGGTTGTGGCCCGCAGGGACAATCCTGTCTTGTCAGCGACTGTCTCAAGGTTAGGCCGGGACAGCAGCGTGCGCGCCACGAGCTGTATCCGGTTGCGCACGTCCGGCTGCACCGCCAGTCCCTTGAGTAGCGGGTTCATCAGCGATTCCGTGTCGGCATACACCCGCGCGCTGGATTCATATTTGTTTGGCAGGCTGAAAACCAGCAAACCGCCCACCAGCATGGCTAGCCAGGCAACCACCAAGGCATGCCAGCGGTAGCGCCACGTGGCCCGTAATTCGTCCACGACATGATGGAAAAGGTCATGCATGCTGACTGACTGTTTCAATTGCATCGCTATCTCCGCTTGCACCGCATGGCGCACGCCATTGCCCCTGCTGAATAAACCGGTACTTCGTTAACCTACTGTCTCAAAATGTGGATTCAGGGATGATCAGTATGTCGCCCGGCCGCATGGGCACATTGTATTTGATAACACCGTTCATGAGGCTGGCAAGCTTCACCGGGATGCTCACTTCGCTGCCATCCGCCATGCGGCGTATGATCTTGGCGTCATTGCCATCCGCGTATTTCGTCAACCCGCCAACGGCGATCATCACGTCAAGCAGGCTCATGCCGCTGCGATAGGGCACCGCCCTGGGTGTCGTGGCTTGGCCGACCACCCTGACTTGTTGGCTGTAGGCGCCCACAAAGCTCTTGACGATGACGGTCACCAGCGGCACACGGATGTACTGGCTGAGCGCCACTTCCAGGTCATGCGCCAGGGCCTCTGGCGTTTTGCCGGCCGCCACCATTGACTGCACGAGCGGTATCGAAATGCGCCCATCGGGACGCACCGGCACATCGACTGACAGGGTCGGGTTGTCGCGAACATAGATATCGAGCTGATCGCCTGGGCCGATGATGTAGTGCTCAGCCGGAGAGGCAGCCGTTTCCTGAGGAACCGGGGTGCTCGCACATCCGGAGAGCAGCGCCATGCCGCCAAGCAGCCCGATCCAGAGAACGTTTGCTTGATTTCGTCGTATGCTCATGTGCTGCCGGTCTCCATCCAAATGTGCTATCGAGCACCCTTGCCAAAAATAACCACTTCGACCGTCTGCAAAAGAATCAAGAGGTCGAAGAGCGTATTGTGATTTTTTATATAGAACAGATCATATTTAAGCTTCTCATGTGAATCTTTGTCGGAGGCGCCATAGGGATAACGCAGCTGCGCCCATCCGGTGACGCCGGGTTTAACCGCAGAGCGCTCGCGGTAATAGCGGATACGCAATTCCAGATTCCGGGTGAACTCTGGCCTTTCCGGACGCGGCCCGACAAAGCTCATGTCTCCACGCAGCACATTGATGATCTGTGGCAGTTCATCGATGCGCAGCTTGCGGATAATCCGCCCGACCCGGGTGACCCTGGCATCATCAGGGCTCGCCCAGCATGCCCCACTCTCGCGTTCCGCATCTACTCGCATGCTGCGCAGTTTGTAGAGCTTGAATTGACGGCTGCCTTCGCCCACGCGCGTCTGCGAATAAAGCAACGGCGCGGCCAGACCGTCTTCAATTTTGATCGCGATAGCAGTCAATAACAGCAGGGGCCAGAACAGCATCAGCAGGATGATGCTGAGCAGCACATCCAGCAGGCGCTTGACCCCTGCCAGCACCACACCGCGTTTGAACCCCTGCCCGAAAACCATCCAGCTGGGATCCGTCAGTTCCAGTGCGACCGCCCCGGTCTCGCGCTCGAAGAATGTGGCAAGCTCGATGACTTCCACGCCAGCGAGACGGCAATTCAACAGATCCTGCATGGGCAGACCATTGCGCCGGTCATCGACCGCCACCACGATCTGGTCCACGTTGTTGTGTTGTATATATTCACAGAGCGGCACATCCAGATCCAAAATCGGCGTATCACCGGTGACATACCGTGGGCCGCCGGTATTCACGAAGCCGATCAAGTAGAAATCATGGTGCTTACCCTGGATATTCATGTGCTGGCTGACCCACGCCGCTTTTTCACCCACGCCAAAGATGAGCACGCGCGGCTTCATCGCATCCAGTTTGACTAACTTGAAAAATATCGGCCGGAAGATCGCGATGACCAGCAACGAGAAAATGAACGCCAGTGCCGCCACACCGCGCCCGATGTATAACGCCGGTATCACGTAATACAGGAGCGCAAGCACCATCCAACCAAGCAGGAACGCGATCAGTGCGCGCAGCAATAACCCTGAATAACCCTCACGGAAATGGGTTTGGTACAGCCCCATCGCCGCCAAGGACAAGACCAGGATGATGCCGAGCGGAATGACCCGATACCCCAACGGACCGAGTGCATGATTGACTTCACCCAGATTGCCATCGAATCGTATGATGGCCGAGAGCACAGTCGTACCAGAAATCAGTACGACCTCCACCACCGCCAAGACCAGGAACAGGAGTGGAAGATAGAATCCAAATAGACGGATCTTGCCCATATTTCGTTCTTAATCCCTGTGTCGTAGTTATTAACCACCATCATCCATGTGCCATCGCGGCTGACTGCGGCAATAAAAACATGAAACAAAAATTGCTTGGCAGTTGTACGTCATGGTTCCAAAACCACACTACAAACGTCTATATGTAAGGACTTTGAAGGCCTGTATAGCGTTGGCTACTAGCAGGCGCTGAATAACAAACTATCCCATCCAAACTTAAATCAACCATTCAGGTCATTTACCGTACTGTTGCGCTTTCCTCGGCACAGCGGTGTACGGGTAATCGAACTACCTGGGGTAAGTTCCTGCCACAGGCAGGCTTGATTACCTTATAGGTGATGTATGTCAGTATTATGTCACCACACACCAGGCCAGAACTTCACTTTTTTACGTGTTAGTAAGATTATGTAAAGCTATGGACGTTGTCAAGCCCCAAAAAGCAATAAGGGGTTTACCTATTAAAACCCAGGGAAAATCCGGGTTCCTCAACCTTAGACCCCCTAAAGATCCAGCCTCACAAGTGGGTATCGTCTTCAAACTAGGCCCGCCAAAACTCGCAGGCTAGCGGTATCACCGCTCTGCCGGGCTGTAATCTGCGCATACTCCGACAGCCCAGACAGCCCTGCTTTTGTAATTAAGGGCTCTAGACCCCTTCGAACCCCTCCTCTCAGGCTATTTACTGTTCGCGCCCGCCAGTTGTGCGGAGGTTTCACACGGGTGGACCGTTGGGCTGATGTTCGAGGGTGGCGACAAACTATCGCCTCCTGGCAGTCGGCGTTTTTTAAAATCTAGCACACGATGATAGGCGCCCGACTGGACTTAAAAACGTTGGTGACGTAAAGATTGGGATTCGAAACCATGAAGGGGTTACCCCCTTCGTGGTTTCATTAAGACCATTCGATAAAAAATTAAGCGCTCGCCGGATGCTGGTTCAAGTCCAGATTCGTTAAACCACGCCGGCAGCTCTCCATAATCGGCCGTGCATCAAATCACCGTGACTCCATTCATATGGGGATGCAAAACCGATGGTAGATGGATATGGCCATCCTTGTCCTGGCAGTTTTCCATGATCGCGATCAGCGCCCGGCCCACGGCCACACCAGATCCGTTTAGTGTATGCAGCAATTCCGGCTTGCCGGTCGCCGGATTCCGCCAGCGCGCCAGCATGCGCCGCGCCTGGAAATCCGTGCAGTTGCTGCAGGATGAGATTTCCCGGTAACGCTTCTGTCCCGGCAACCAGACTTCCAGATCATAGGTCTTGGCGGCCGCGAAACCGGTATCGCCGGCGCACAACGCCACCACCCGATACGGCAGATCCAGTTTCTGCAGAATCTTTTCCGCGTGGCCGGTGAGTTCTTCCAGCGCCGGGTATGAATCTTCAGGTTTCACCATCTGCACCAGCTCGACTTTCTCGAACTGGTGCTGGCGAAGCATGCCGCGGGTATCCTTGCCAGCGGCGCCGGCTTCAGCGCGGAAACACGGCGTGTGTGCCACATAGCGGCGCGGCAAACTGTCCGCTTCCAGGATTTCATTACGCACGAGATTGGTGATCGGCACTTCCGCTGTCGGTATCAGAAAATAACCGGACTCGCCCTTGATCGCGAACAGGTCTTCGGCAAACTTCGGTAACTGGCCGGTGCCGCGCAGTGTCTCAGCGTTCACCATGTACGGTACATAAACTTCCTGGTAGCCATGCTCGCGGGTATGCGTATCCAGCATGAACTGGATGAGTGCCCGTTGCAGTTTTGCCAACGGACCCTTGAGCACCACGAAACGTGCGCCGGAGATCTTGGCGGCGCTCTCAAAATCCATGAGGCCGCGGGCAATGCCCAGGTCCACATGGTCCCTGGGTGTGAAATCGAAATGCCGCGGCTCGCCCCAGCGGCGCACTTCCTTGTTGGCGGTTTCATTCCGCCCTTCTGGTACAGAATCGTGCAGCAAATTCGGCAGGCCCAGCTGGATGGCATCCAGTTCGGTTTCCACCTTGGCAAATTCTTCCTCAGCGGATTTGAGCCGGGTACCCAGATCGGCCACCTGCGCCATGGGCGCTGCCGTATCCTGGCCCTTGGCCTTGGCCATGCCGATTTCCTTCGAACATATGTTGCGTTCATTGCGCAACTGTTCCATGCGCGTCTGGATTTCTTTGCGCCGGTTTTCCAGGGCGCTGTAGGTTTTTACATCCAAGGCGAAGCCGCGGCGCGCCAGAACGCGGGCCACAGCTTCCGGTTCGGTTCTTAACAATTTGGGGTCCAACATAAATTATTTACTTTGGCTTGGTAGTTTTCTTGCGGGCGGCCTCATCGGCGCTGCGCAGTTCCGCGAGCTTCTCCGCAATCTTGATCTCGAGGCCGCGCGCAACCGGATGATAATAGGTTTTCTGCGGCATTGCCTCCGGAAAATAGTTCTCGCCAGCGGCGTAGGCATCCGCTTCATCATGGGCATAGCGGTAATCGCGCCCATAGCCCAGCCCTTTCATGAGCCGGGTGGGTGCATTGCGCAACTGCAGCGGCACCTCCAGGGTGCCGTACTGCTCGGCATCCGCTCTGGCTTCCCCGAAGGCGGTATAGACCGCGTTGCTCTTGGGTGCGCAGGCCAGGTACACCACCGCCTGGGCGATGGCCAGTTCGCCTTCCGGCGAGCCCAACCGTTCCTGTACATCCCAGGCATTCAGGGTCAACTCCAACGCGCGCGGGTCGGCATTGCCGATGTCCTCGGATGCCATACGCACCACACGGCGCGCTATATATAGAGGATCACAGCCGCCGTCCAGCATGCGCGCCAGCCAGTAGAGCGCGCCGTCCGGCGATGTGCCGCGCACTGCTTTGTGCAGCGCGGAGATCTGGTCATAGAACAGTTCACCGTGCTTGTCGAAACGGCGCAGACCGCCGGATATGACCTCATGGACCGTGGCTTCACGGATGACTTCTTGGCCATCCACTGGCTCGGTCATATCCGCAGCCACTTCCAGGAAATTCAGTGCGCGCCGGGCGTCACCATCCGCCGCCGCCGCCATTTCATCCCGCAATGCATCGGCCAGTTCAATTTTCCGCGCGCCCAATCCACGCTTCTCGTCCTTCAATGCGGCATCGATGATGCAGCGGATCTCGGCGACCTCCAGCGGCTTCAATATATAAGTGCGCGCCCGGGACAGCAGCGCATTGTTCAGCTCGAATGAGGGGTTTTCGGTGGTGGCGCCGATGAAGGTCAGGGTGCCGTCTTCCACAAACGGCAGGAACGCATCCTGCTGGGACTTGTTGAAGCGGTGCACTTCGTCCAGGAACAGCACGGTGCCGACATCGGCCTGGCTGCGCCGCGCATGCGCCTGCTCCACCGCCGCGCGCACGTCCTTGACGCCGGCCATCACTG
>Ga0307374_10000577_pt1 | contig 69918 bp, 58 predicted proteins | sample OX3MG_FD_202532 | JGI IMG/M metagenome (GOLD analysis project Ga0307374, IMG submission 202532) | Soil microbial communities from Risofladan, Vaasa, Finland - OX-3 | ecosystem: Environmental > Terrestrial > Soil > Coastal area > Acid sulfate soil | place: Finland: Risofladan, Vaasa | collected... | reverse complement strand
GAATCGATGCACTTCGGCACGACCATCTGACCAGACCAGTTCAACGCTGTCCACGCTCCATTTTGCCACCAGTCGCCCGGCGTCGAGGTTGAGTAATGTCGAAGTGGCTGGGATTACCGTCCAGTAGGTCAAGAAGAGGACTGCGATGAACTTTGGATTCAGCGAGGAGCAAGAAGAGCTCCGAAGGATGGTTAAGCGATTCCTGGAAGAGAAGTCCCCCGAATCCGAAGTACGCCGTTTGATGGCGACCAACGAAGGCTACGACTCGGCCGTGTGGGATCAGATGGCCAAGGAGCTGGCGCTCCAGGGACTCGGTATTCCCGAGGAGTTCGGCGGCCAGGGCTACGGCCCCGTCGAGCTCTACGTGGTCTTCGAAGAGATGGGCGCGGCGCTCTTCTGCTCGCCGTATTTCTCGACCGTCGCCTTGGCGGCCAACGCCGTGCTGTTCGTTGGTTCTGGCGCGGACAAGTCAACGTACCTTCCCGGTATCGCCGCTGGTGAGACGATCGCCACCGTGGCCCTCACCGACGATGCCGGTCTTTGGGACCTCGAGAAAACCTCTACGACGGCCAAAGCCTCCGGCGACGGTTTCGTGCTGAACGGTGTGCGCAGTTACGTGACCGACGGCAACACCTCGTCGCTCATCTTCGTGCCGGCAATGACCGATAAGGGTCTGTCGCTCTTCGCTGTCGAAGGCGACGCCCAAGGCGTGGAGCGTGAATCGTTGGCCACCATGGACCAGACGCGCAAGCAGAGTCGAATCGTCTTCAAGGACGCTCCGGCTCGCTTGGTCGGCGCCGAAGGTGAAGCGCTGACCGGCCTCGAGATGACCTTGCAGGTCGCGGCCGCGGCTCTGGCCGCCGAACAGGTCGGTGGCGCCCAGCGCGTCCTCAACAACTCGGTCGAGTACGCGAAGCATCGCGTGCAGTTCGGTCGACCTATCGGATCGTTCCAGGCGATAAAGCACAAGTGCGCCGACATGCTGTTGGACGTCGAGTCGGCGAAGTCGGCCGCGTACTACGCTGCCTGGGCGGCTCAAGAACGCAACGACGAATTGCCGATCGCCGCGAGCCTCGCGAAGTCGTTTTGTTCCGAGGCGTACTTCCACTGCGCGGCGGAGAACATCCAGATCCACGGCGGTATTGGCTTCACCTGGGAGCACCACGCGCACCTCTACTTCAAGCGCGCGAAGAGTTCGGAACTGTTCTTGGGCGACCCGGCGTATCACCGCGAACTTCTGGCTCAGCGCCTAGGCATCTAGCTCGGTGCTCGCCCACGAGCAACTGCAGAGCGGTTCGTCGCTCCTGGACCTTCGAATAGCGGCCTCGAGCGCGAAGCCGTCGGCCAGCCACGCACTGATCGTGGTGCACGGCCTACCGCGAGCCATGGGCATGGGACGACAGGCGGCCGGACTGTTGCCGGAACTGGCCGAGCACCTTGCCACAGAATCGGGATGGATCGTCGCGACGGGCACGCTCTCGGGCGTCGGCGGCAGCACCGGAACCTTTTCCGCTACCCAATGGCGATCCGATCTGAAGACGATCCTCGAGCGCGTTGACGAGGGGGAGCGCCGGATCTCATTGGCCGGTTTCGGATTCGGAGGGGCCCTGGCCTTGGCAATCGCCGCCGAGGACGAACGGATTCGTGGGGTGGCGACCTTCGCGACGCCGGCACATCTCGAGCCGTGGTGCGGCAGCGCCGAGGAGTTCCGACGGGCGGTGCAGATCGCTGGCGTCGTGGGCGACGAACGCGACCTATTGGCGGCCGAAGCATTGCGCGACGACGTCTTCGCGATCGATCCGCTGGTGTCGATCGCGAAGATCCCGCCTCGCCGACTGATGGTCGGTCACGGGACCGAGGACATCGAGATACCTCACTCCGACGCCCGCGACCTCGTCGCCGCGGCCGAGGGGCGCGCCGAACTTCGACTCATTCAAGGTGCCGGACATCAGTTACGCGCCGATCCCCGAATGGTGGCGACGTTGTTAGGTTGGCTCGACCGGCACCGCTGAGAGCGCTTGGTCCAGTTCGTCCCTTATTCGCTTCGCCGCCGCTTCGGGTTCGCTCGACTCGGTCAGCGCACGCACTATGACGAAATGCCGGAGGCCCGCCGCCACCAACTCCGCGATGTTCTCGACGTTCACGCCACCGGTGACGAAGACCGGTCGGTCACTTCGCGCCTGACTGGCCACGACGTACTGGAGACCCGTTCCGGCTCGACCGGGTTTCGTCGGTGTGGCGACGATCGGGCCCGCACTGAAATAGGTCGCCGACTGATCGAGCGCGTCGTCGAACTCCTTCGTGGAATGCGTCGAAAGTCCGACGATCGCTTCGGGTCCGAGCAACTCTCGACAGCGCGACACGCTCTCGTCCTCTTGCCCGACGTGCACGCCGTCCGCTCCGACGGTCAGCGCCAACTCGGGTGAGTCGTTCATGATGAACGGCACTCCGAACTCTCGACAGATGGGGATCATCAGTTTCGCGTCAGCGATCCGCGACGCGTCATCGAGGTCCTTCTCACGTAATTGGACGACGTCGACACCTCCGCGAAGGACGGCCGGTAAGAACGTGGCGAGGTCGTCGCGGTGCGGCACGCAGAGATAGAAATGGCGATGATCGAGCAAGTACACGGGGCCCACCCTAGGAGCGCTCGAGAATCGGCGCCGTGGGGCAGAATGGTGAAATGCAGATTCCCGCCAAGACCGAGTACGCCATACGTGCACTACTCACGTTGGCGGCGAGTGACGTGTCGGTGAGCGCCGAGCATCTGGCCCAGGAGCAATGCCTCCCGGCCAAGTTCCTGGGCGCCATTCTTTCGGACCTTCGTCGAGGCGGTCTGGTGAACAGCCAGCGCGGACCGGAAGGTGGCTTCAAGTTGGCCCGCGATGCCGATCAGATCACGATCGCCGACGTCGTTCGCGTGGTGAGCGGTCCGATGGCTGGCGTTCGGGGCATGCGACCCGAGACGTTGGAGTACGAAGGTGAAGCCACGCATCTGCGTGACGTGTGGATCGCGGTGCGCGGGGCGCTTCGCGAAGTGCTGGAGCACGTCACGCTCGGCCAGGTCCTTCGCGGTGAGCTGCCGGAAGCTGTTACCCGTTTCACCACCGAATCAGATTCGTGGGTCACCCGGAGCATATGAAGCAGATTCATACCGACGGCGCCTGCCGCGGCAATCCCGGCCCGGGTGGGTGGGCCTGGGCGAGTGGGCGAGACGACTTCGCCAGTGGAGCGGAGCCACACACGACGAATCAGCGAATGGAGATGATGGCCGTCATCGAAGCCCTCCGTGCCAACGAGGAGAGCCCGCTCGAGATCGTCAGCGACTCCTCGTACGTCGTCAAGTGCTTCAACGACAAGTGGTACGCCGGGTGGTTGCGTCGCGGATGGAAGAACTCACAAGGTCGCCCGGTCGCAAATCGCGACTTATGGGAGGATCTCTTCGCCTTGGTCCTCAACGACACCCGCGACGTGCGCTTCTCGTGGGTCAAGGGACATTCGGGCGACGCGATGAACGAGTTCGTCGACGTGCTCGCAACGGAAGCGGCGGACACCCAACGGGGTCGTCACTCGTAATCAATGGCACTTCACGAATTGGCGAACGGCCATAAACATTAGGATTCCTCAGGGGGTCATTCACTACGAGATTGAAGGAAAAGACGTGACTAACGAGGCCCAGCAGTTCGATGTCATCATCATCGGAGGTGGCCCTGGAGGCTACGCCGCCGCCCTCTACGGAGCTTCAGCGGGACTCAACCTGGCGATTATCGAGCGCGACAAGGTGGGTGGGACCTGCCTGCACCGTGGGTGCGTCCCGGCCAAGGAGTTCTTGGAGACCGCGCACGTTCGTCGAACGGTGGAGCATGCGGGAGCGTTCGGCATCACCAGCGAGGGGACCAAAGTGGACTTCGCGGTCAGCCAGAACCGGAAGAACGAGATCGTCGATCGCCTCTACAAAGGTTTATCCGGCCTGTTGAAGGGGCGAAAGGTCACCATCTTCGAGGGCACGGGGCGGCTGGAAGCTGACGGCAGCGTCACCATCGTTGACGGAGCGGACGCCGGAGTGATAACCAAGAGCGCCAACGTGATCCTGGCAGCGGGCTCGGTGCCTCGTACGCTCCCCGGCTTCGATGTCGACGGCAAGATCGTCGTCACCTCCGACGAGTTCCTTGATCTTTCAACTTTGCCGGCCACCGCTGCGGTCATCGGCGGCGGAGCCATAGGTTGTGAGTTCGCGTCGCTGCTCGCCGATATGGGCACCACAGTGACCATCCTGGAGGCACTGCCATCGATCCTGACCGGTTGCGATACGGAAGTCGCGAACGTCGTGGGACGATCGTTCAAGAAGCGCGGCATCGAGATTCGCACTGGCGTGACAATCACCGGTCATACGCCGAAGAAGGGTTCGACGACGATATTGATCGAAGACGGTGATGACGTCGCCGTGGACATGGTCGTCATGTCAGTCGGTCGCCGTCCACGGACGGAAGGTCTAGTGGCCGAAGGGACCGGCGTCGAAATCAACGATCGCGGTTTCGTCGTCGCGGACGGACGTCAGCGCACCGCCAATCCCCACGTCTACGCGGTGGGCGACGTGGTCGCCAACACACCCCAGCTGGCGCACGTCGGATTCGCCGAGGCGATCGTCGCGATCAAGAGCATCCTCGGCGAGCCGAGTGTCCCAGTCGACTACGACCGCGTTCCGTGGGCCATCTACTCGAATCCCGAAGTGGCGTTCTGTGGACTCACTGAAGCCAGCGCCAAGGAGAAGGGCTATGACGTCGTCGTGAAAAAGGACCCCTTCGGCGGCAACAGCCGAGCGCAGATCATCGGTGACACCGAGGGCGTCGTGAAGATCATCGCTGAGAAGCGCGCCGATGGAACGGCCGGCCAGATTTTGGGAGTGCACATGGCCGGGCCGTGGGTGACCGAACAACTGGGCGCCGGGTACTTCGCCGTCAATTGGGAGGCGACCGCCGAAGAGGCAGCCGCGCTCATCCAGCCGCACCCGTCTCTGTCGGAGACATTTGGTGAGACGCTCATCGCGCTCGCCGGTCGGGGACTTCACGTTGGTTGATTTCACGCGGATTAGATTCACCTAGAGACACCGCGAGGATTCTCGGATGAAGGAACACTTTGTCTTAATGCCGTTGTCAGCCAACTCACTGTTGAGTGAACGAAAGTGGCCGCGGTGCCAATAGAACGTTCTGGGATCACGCAAGTGTGAAAGTACTCACGGCGAGGAGACCTCATGGTGGATGCAATTCGACCCGAGGACGAACGGTCGGGCGCAATCTCGCGTCGGCACACCACTCACCCTCGCCACGCGATCACGCCCGTGCGAGTGAACGTCTCGGCAGACGGGTCCATGTCGGCGCTCAACATTCGTGGCGGGGAGCTGTCCATCGGCACCGGTTGGGAGGGGCAACGATTCAATCCCATCGAGATGCTGCTCGCGGCGATCGGCGGTTGCGCGGCGATTGACTTCACGACGGTGTTAGCCCGCCGTGGTCACCCTCTCGGCGGACTTGAGATTGAAGTGCGAGGTCGTCGGGCGAGCGACGAACGATTGGAAGCCATAGAGGTCTTTTACGCGTTGCCCGAGGGCGCGGGAGTCAGTGACGAAGACATCGAGGTGGCGCGACGATTGACCGCAGACGTCCTATGCACGGTCTCGCGCACCGTGCAACATAGCAGTCCGGTTGAGTTCGTCATCGTCGAGCATTTGCCCAACGACGGGGGTGAAGCGGAGTTAGAAATCGAGGTTGAGACCAAGTAGAGAGCCGCCCACGCTTTGTCAGAGGAGGTCCTATGAATCGCGGTGAGAGTTCTGCTGAAGCACCGACCGTGCCAGAGACGAGCAACGGGCGAACCAGTCTCGCCAGACACGTCGTCGGCCTTCCGGGCGTCTTGTTTCAATCAGTTACCTTCATGGCGCCCGGTGGCGCCGTGGCGACTTCGCTAGCCGTGGGCGCGGTCTACGCCGGAGGCGCGCTCCCGCTGTCGGTGCTGCTCACGCTGGTCGCCGCGGTGCTGGTTGCCATCTCCATGGCACAGCTCGCGCGCCATCTCCCCTCGGCGGGCAGTATCTACACCTACCCCTCCCAAGGAATTCACCCCACGATCGGGTTTCTCGTGGGGTGGGGCTACGCGATGATCACCGGACTCGTCGGCCCAATTGTCAACCTGCTGATTGGCTATTTCGTTGGCAGCATTCTTAATGAGGAGTTCGGCTGGGACTTCAGAGCTACGTGGATAGGCTTCATGCTTCTCGCGATGGTGCTGACTGCCCTGATCGGATACCGAGGGGTGAGGTTGAGCACGTGGGTGGGCGTTGTGTTGGGTGCCTTTGAGATGCTGGTGTTCATCGCGCTCTCCATCTGGCTCATCGTTCACGCTGCCCCCGGCGGGAACACCTGGAGCGTCTTCACGCTGAAATACGCCACGATCAAGGGATATCACGGGATGTCGGGCGTCGTGGCCGGTGGAGTGTTCGTGATGCTGGCCTTCGTTGGCTTCGAAGCGGCCGGGCCGCTCGCCGAAGAGGCGCGCGAGCCTCGACGCAACGTGCCACGAGCGGTCGTTCTTTCCTGCGTGGTCGTGGGAATCTTCTATCTCTTTACGACCTACGCCGCGGCGGCTTTCGTCGGCTCGGCGCACTTCGCTTCCTACGGAGGACTTGGTGGTGGAAGCCCGTGGATCGTGTTCGCGCGAAAGCTGTGGGGACTCGGTTGGGTCGTCGTGTTCATCGCGATCATCAACTCATTTTTTGCGAACGGCAACTCGGCGCTCGTGGCCTCAACGAGGACCTGGTACGCCATGGGTCGCATCAGGGTGTTCCCGTCGGTGTTCGAACGCACGCACAAGCGCTACGCATCACCGGTGGTGGGCATCCTCGTCCAAAGCCTCGCGACGGTCGTCATCGCGCTGCCGCTCGCGCTCAACTACGGTCCGGTCGAGGCTTTTTCGCTGCTCGCCACGATTCTCTCGGCGGTGATGATCTGCATCTACATCGTCATCAATATCTCGAGCTTCGGCTACTACTTTCGCCGCCAACGTTCAGAGTTCAACTGGTTCGTGCACTTCGTGATCCCCGTCGTGAGTTCGCTCATTCTCATCCCGGTGCTCTTATCCGCGCTCGGTATCAAGACCTCGCTCTTCAAGTTCGTCTCGCCGCTGCCGTACCCTATCGATCGAGCGGGGATCGTAGTGATCATTTGGTTCGCGATCGGCATTATTTACCTCGGCTATCTCTGGGTAGCCCATCGTGACAGGGTGATCGAGATGAGCGAAGTCTTCGAGTAGATCGCCGTGGGTACCAACGCGTTCAGGCACAACCAGTGATCTTCCGTTACCGCCAGTGCTTTGGACGTCTCAAAGTTCCACCGGACCAATGTACGATCCGTCAATGCCACTCACGCCCGATGAATTTCATGTAAGTGCTCTCAAAGCGGCGGACGCCGAAGGGCGAATGCCTTTGTCGCGCCTAACGGCATGGGAGATCTTCCCTTTTGAACCCGAGGGCCTTCGAGTCGTTCCCCTCAAGACGCCGGAACTGCCCGAGCCGTCTCGACGAGGCGAAAATGGTGTTTCATGTGACTCCTGTGCGGCAGTGGGCCGAGGTGACATATGGCAGGACGACCGTTGGCGGCTCCTCACGTTTTCGGAGCCGTCTGGTGCACCACTCGTGCTGATGCTGTTGCCGAAGGAACACTTAGACCTAACGGATTTGTCTGACGATTTAGCAGGTGAGTTGGGACGACTCGTCGTACATATCGCGCGAGCTATCGAAACATTGCCGCACGTAGCTCGCGCGCACGTTTCGCGATGGGGCGACGGTGGAGCGCACCTCCATGTCTTCTTCTTCGCACGACCAGAGGGTTTCGTTCAACTTCGCGGCACTTGTCTCGCCATCTGGGATGACCTCCTTCCTCCTACACCCAGAGATGTCAGAGATGCCGACGCACTTACTGTCGCTCGGGCACTCGTATTTTCATATGGTGGTAGCGCGAAGGTGCAAAAGTCACCGTAGGAGCGGAGTCGGCGGTGTCTCGGAGCTTCACAAACCCGAGAATCAAGGTCAGTTCTCTCATTTCTGGTGCCGTGCGCAACACTTCGCTCTGACCGGACAGTAAGAAGTATAGGTAGGAGGTTTCTTTGCGATTATGTAGCCGTCTCGTCATCGCGACCCTCGTACTGGCCGCCCTACCCGTCCTCGGCAGTGCGCGCGCTGCCGTCGCGTCCACTACTAACCCCTCTGCCTGCTCTCCGAGCCAGGTCACGTTCTCGGCGACGCCCGAGCATTTGCGCTATTCATCGGGCGCTCTGGTGCACGTCACTATTGCTCTGCACAACCACTCCGGCACCGCCTGTTCGTACACCACCGGTCCGATCTCACCCAACTTCGTCCTCTCCAACTCCGCCGGCGTCACGGTCTGGGCTTCGTGCTGGTTTGGTGGAGGTCCGGCCCCGTGCGCTGAGTATCTGCTCCACCGCATCCTCGCCCCAGGGGCCACGTACCGCGACCGGCTCACCTGGGATCAGCGGAGCGGTCATCCTGATCTGGCCGTGCCGGCCGGCCGCTACACCTTCAAGGCTGGTCTCCTAGGCCTGACTCTTCGCACCGTCACCACCTTCGTCATCACTCGGCCCCGCAATGTCACAGTGAGGCTGGCCGACTACGGTCGACACTACGTCCTTGCCGTCGGCGACCTCTTGACCGTGCGACTTATCTCCTCGCCGCTGGTTTGGACCACTGCGGTCTCCTCTAATACGCGGGTCTTGATCTCCGTGCCCGAGATGAACCCCGTCGCCGGTCTCTCCGTCTTTCGCGCGATAGCGACCGGTAATGCTCGTGTCTCAGCCGTCGGCAACCCAGTTTGTTACCCCGAGTGCCTAATGCCGAGCCGGATCTTCTTTCTCACCGTGACCGTTCGTGCATCGTGAACGCACATGGGGTTGCCTCCAGGGTTGACGTTTCTCGGAATTAGCAATCGCCTGACCTGCGTGAGGATGTACGGGGCCCGACGCAACAGACAACCCTGTGCTGGCGTTACCCGTCTCGCCGAAGACAACAGTCACCAACCAGCGAGTGGGAACCGCGACAAGTCATGTTCGGCGGATCCGTGTCATTAGACCCAATAATCGCTTGCAACGGAAATAGAAATTGTGTGTAGTGGGTAGGAATTAACCAGCGTAAATATCCCTTGACGGTTCGAATCCGAATTCGTGCGCTCATGAACACTCGATCTAAAGATTGGAGCGAGTGGCCGCAGGCCGTCGCGTGTCAGAACACTTCGTGGACGATTTCGAGCTCGTCAAGCGTACACTCCAGCGCGAACACGTCTTGGCCACCGTCGACGGTCTTGGCGAGGCTCAACTCACGACCTCAGTTGTCCCGACTGGATGGACTCCGGCCGGACTGATTCAGCACTTGGCACTCGACGTCGAGTACTTCTGGTTCCGGGCCGTCTTCGCCGGCATATCCGTAGTGCGTCCCGGTGATCCGGAGCGCGCCTGGGATGTTGCACCCGGTGGTGGCCGCGCGGCGATCGAGCGATACAGGAAGGAGTGCGCGCTCGCGGACGAGGTGATCGCTGTCCACGCTCCGAGCGACGAACCAGCCGCGTGGCCCGAATTCTTTGGTTCGTGGCGTCTTTCCAACCTGCGCGAGCTGGTTCTGCACGTCGTGACTGAGACGGCATGTCACGCCGGGCACTTGGATATAGCGCGAGAGACCATCGACGGTACTCAGCACATGGTGATCGGATAGCGCGTACGGCTTCGGACGGTACGCAGTTCTCGCCGATTTCAGAAAGCTCGTCCGAAATGCCGCAATTTCAACGCCGTTAGTGTTGACAGCATGGCAGACGTTACGCTCCCGTCACTCGGCGAGTCGGTCACTGAAGGAATCATCACCCAATGGTTCAAGAAGGTGGGCGATACGGTTGCGCGAGACGAGCCGCTCTTTGAAGTCTCCACCGACAAAGTTGACTCCGAGATGCCTTCACCAGCGGCGGGGGTCTTGACCCAGATCCTGGCCGAGGAAGGCGACACGGTCGAGACAGGATCACGAGTCGCCGTCATTGATGAATCTGCTTCGACGACGCCGAGTGCGCCGAGTGCGCCGAGTACGCCGAGTGCACCGATCGTTGATGAGCCACAGAAGGAATCCGCCGTCGCGCCAGTGAGTCCAAAGCCAGTGGTCGAGAAGAGTGACGACGTAGTAAATGGCGTGGTGGTATCGCCGGTAGTTCGTCGAATCCTGAGTGACGGCGGTGTCGAACCGTCGACAATACAAGGCAGTGGTCCGGGAGGATCGATCACGCGTCGTGACGCCGAGAGAGCCGTCCTCGACGGCCCAACCGAAGAGGTGGTGGTCGCTCTTTCCAATGGCCGACGTCGCATGGGTGAGCACATGGCAGTTTCGGCCCAAGTGACGCCACACGGATTTGTCGCCATCGAGGCCGACGGCGCCGTCTTCGCCAAACTCGACGCGCTCGGTCGCACGACGCGTGACGGTGTCGCGGTCACTGACGAGTTGCTCGTAAGTCTCGCCGCCGTTCGGGCGCTGGCGGAGTTTGAGTTCCTTAACGCGACGTTCACGGGCGAGGAACTTGTCGTGCACCGTACAGTCAATCTTGGTCTCGTGCGATCGGTCGCAGATGACGGAATGCTCGTGCCGGTGGTCCACGCCGCGGCCGGTCTGACGTTGCGCGCTCTTGCTCGTCGCGTGCGTGAACTCGACGAGCGGGTCCTCTCACGTCATCTCACGACCGATGACCTAATGGGCGGGACCTTCACCGTTCTCGGTGCGCCGAGTGTGAACACGCTCTGGACGGAGCCGATCATCATCCAACCGCAGGTCGCCGTGCTCTCGGTTGGCGCCGTGCGACAGGTTCCGGTAATCCTCAACGAAAACCAAGGTGCGACCGTGGGAATCGGGCGCCATCTCGTGCTGGGACTCTCCTTCGATCACCGGGTCTGTGAACCAGTTGCCGCGGTGAGCTATCTCGAGCGGGTAAGTCAATTGCTCGCCGGTCTCGACGTCGAAGGCGAACGTTAAGTGTTGCGCCGTCGCCACTTAGGACGCGTCTCTTTCGCTGAGGCGAATGACTTACAGCGCGCGCTCCTGCAATCATCTGACGACTACATCTTGGTATTCGAACATCCGCCGACATATACGCGAGGTGTTCGTACGCAGGAAGAGCATTTCTTGGTGCCGCCGGAGTCATTGAACGCGGTCGTGATCGACGCCGATCGTGGTGGCGACGTGACCTATCACGCACCCGGCCAAGTGGTGGCGTGGGGGATCGTCACCGTCGCCGACGACCCTTCGGCCGGCAAGCTCCATGTGACGAGACTCGAAGACGCCGTCATCGCGACGGTGCGACACTTCGACACCGAGGGCCGACTTGGTCGAGTCGATCGCCTCGACGGGTACCCGGGAGTCTGGGCGGACGCCGATGGCCTGCCCTCCAAGATCGCCGCCGTCGGAGTACGCACCGAGCGCAACGAACGGGGACATCGGCGCACGCTGCACGGGGTGGCGTTGAACGTCGATATCGATATGGAAGGTTTCAAGGCCATCGTCCCTTGCGGTATCGCGGATAAGCCGGTGGCGTCGATGACGTCGCTGGGCCTCGATGTGAGCTCATCGGACGTCGATGAACGACTCGGCGTCGAACTGGAATCGCGACTCGGGGGACGGGCGGGCGTGGCGCGCGTCGAGCGAAGTGCGGCGACGATCGGTACCGAGCGAGCGTTGCTGCGGCGTCTGCGAAAAGCCGGTGTCGATCCCGACGCCGGCGTGCCGCTGCGAAGTCGCAAACCTGAGTGGCTCCGCATTGAAGCGCACATGGGCGAGGAATACCAGTCACTGCGCACGCTGACGCAAGACCTGCGACTCGTCACGGTCTGTGAGGAAGCCGGTTGCCCCAATATCTTCGAGTGCTGGTCGGCCGGGACTGCGACCTTCATGGTGAACGGCGAACGCTGCACGAGAGCCTGTGGCTTCTGTTTGATCGATACTCGCAAGCCCTTCGACCTCGACCCGACCGAGCCTGAGCGAGTCGCCGAAGCCGTCGTTCGTTTGAAACTGGCGCACGCTGTTATCACCTGTGTGGCGCGAGACGATCTGGGTGACGGCGGGGCTGGTGCGATCGCGGCGACGATTCGCGCCATTCGCGAACGTTCGCCCGAGACCAACGTGGAAGTACTCACCAGTGATCTCAAGGGCGACGCCGCGGCCTTGCAACTCATCATCGACGCGCAGCCGGACGTCTTAAACCACAACGTGGAAACGGTGGCGCGGCTCCAACGAGCGGTTCGACCGAGCGCAGGATATCTGCGCTCGCTCACCGTGCTTGCGAGAAGCGTCCACGCGGGCCTGACCACGAAGTCCGGGTTGATGGTCGGACTCGGTGAAAGCGCCGATGAGGTGGAAGAGGTCCTCGCGGATATGGCTGCGGTCGGTGTATCGATCGCGACAATTGGTCAGTACCTGCGCCCGACCGCCGATCACCTGCCCGTGGCTCGTTGGTGGGAACCATGGGAGTTCGACGATCTCGCTGAACGAGGTCGTCGCCTGGGGCTCAAGCACGTCCAGTCGTCCCCATTGACTCGGTCGAGTTATCACGCTCGCGAGGCCCTAAGCGACGCCACGCCGGTGGCGGCACCCAGTCGTCGCTAGGCAATATTCTCCTTAACCAAGCTGGAACCGTCGTGTCAGCGACAGTTCGATCGGGGCCGTGGCGCGGCGTATTGGGCAGTGAAATGGTTCGGCATGGTCAAACTTGATGCTCACAAACGGAATAACGAATTGGGCACGCGTCATGGTCGAGACCACTGAGCAGCGTGAAGCTCATGATCTTCTACTCCGCGCTCTACGGCTGGACGCGGGATGTAGGTGACGAGATGATGGGTTACTGCTCGATCGCGAACTCCGACGGCTCCAGTGATGAGACTCGCTCAGGGTGAGGGAGGCGCGGGTGTCATGACGCCGTACTTCACGACCAACGACATGAATGCCTCGGTGCCACCGCGACCCAAAGCGGAGGAACGGTCTTCATGGGACCCATGGAGGTCCCAGGTGCCCGGATCATGGCGTTGGCGACCGGTCCCACGGGCGCAGTGCGCCGACCTTCTCTAGAAGCGTAGTGAACGCACCAAATTAAGCCACGAAATACTTGGCCATGGGGTGATGGCAGATGATCGCGTCGGTGGTCTGCTCAGGATGGAGCTGGAATCCTTCAGAGACGGTGACGCCGATGCGCTCGCTCTCGAGCAATTCGGCGACCTTGGCGTTGTCGGCGAGATCGGGACAGGCCGGGTAACCCCACGAGTAGCGGCCGCCTCGATACTTCTGACGAAAGAGTCCCGTCAATGTCGGACCGTCTTCTTCGACGAAGCCGAGTTCGCCACGGATGCGCTTGTGCCACATCTCTGCGAGCGCTTCGGCCATCTCGACCCCGAGTCCGTGGAGCATGAGGTAATCGTTGTAGTGGTTCTCCGAGAAGAGTTCTTGGCATCGTTCGGAAACGCGTGATCCCATGGTGACGAGCATGAAGCTGGCGTAGTCCAGGTCACTGCTCTCGACTGACCGGAAGAAGTCTGAGATGCACAGGAACGGCGACACCCGTTGGCGTGGGAACGTGAATCGGGTTAACTCGCTCGTGCGCGTGTCGTCGCTGAAGAGAATCAGCTCATTGCCCTCTGAGGCGGCCGCGTAGTGGCCCCACACGACCTGAGGCACGAGGAGCGACTCCTCTTTGGCAATCGCCAACTGCCCGCGCAGAGTTGCACTGACCCGCTCCTTGAAGGCGGGGTCGTCCTCACCCTTCTCCGGTCGAAAGCCCCACTGATTGCGAAAGAGAGAGGTCAAGTTCAAATAGTCGCTGATCTCGTCCACGGACATACCCTTGGCGACGCGACTGCCGAGGAACGGTGGCGTGAAGAGGGGGTTGTCGTCCTCGACGTCGGGGCTGCGAGTGGGTAGACCTTCGGGTGCTTCACCGGCGTCGCCGCGGATGCGTCGAAAGACCTTGCGCTCTGAGATCTCGCGCCCGAAAGTGGGGTCGTCTTCAGCGCCGAGGCGCAGTTCACCGAGGCGGTCCAACACTCGCAGACCTTCAAAGGCGTCCTTGCCGTAGAACAACCGTCCGCTGTAGACCTGACGGAGGTCACGTTCGACGTAGGTGCGCGTGAGTGCGGCCCCACCGAGCAGGACCGGCACGTGGCTCATGCCGCGTTCGTTCATCAACTCCAAGTTCTCTCGCATCACGAGCGTGCTCTTCACCAGGAGTCCACTCATCCCCAGGGCGTCAGCGTGGTGCTCTTCCAAGGCGCTCAGCATCTCGTTGACGCCGACCTTGATGCCCAGGTTGAAGACCTCGTACCCATTGTTGGTGAGGATGATGTCGACGAGGTTTTTGCCGATGTCGTGCACGTCGCCCTTCACCGTCGCCAACACCACGCGCCCGCGCCCGCCTTGATCACTCTTTTCCATGTGTGGCTCCAAGTGAGCGACCGCGGATTTCATGGTCTCAGCACTCTGCAAGACGAAGGGCAACTGCATCTCGCCCGACGCGAACAGGTCGCCGACCTCGCGCATCCCGTCGAGGAGGAGTTGGTTGACGATGTCGAGCGGCGCCATGCCGTCAGCCATCGCGGTATCGAGGTCACCTTCGAGGCCGACACGCACGCCATCGATAATGCGACGACGCAGCCGGTCGTTGAGTTCGAGGTCGTCGAGTGAACTGGTCGCGGCGTTCGAACTCGAGACGCCCTCGTAGAGTCCGAGCAAGACGGTGAGCGGATCGTAGTCGTCGCTGCGCCGGTCGTAGATGAGGTCCAGGCAGACTCGCCGAGCCTCTTCGTCGATGCGATTGAGCGGCAACAGTTTCGACGCGTGCACGATGGCCGCATCGAGACCGGCCTCCGAGCATTCGTGCAAGAAGACGCTGTTCAACACTTGTCTCGCGCCCGGGTTGAGACCGAAGGAGACATTGGAGAGTCCGAGAATCGTTCGCACCCCGGGCAACTCGGCCTTGATGCGTCGAATCGCTTCGATGGTTTCGATGCCGTCGCGTCGCGACTCCGCCATTCCCGTCGACAGTGGCAGCGCCAGGGTGTCGATAAAGATGTCGTGGGGGTCGAGGCCGTAGCGCGTGACCGCGAGGTCGGTGATCGCGCGAGCGGCGCGCACTTTCCACTCGGTGGTTCGCGCCTGTCCCTCTTCGTCGATGCACGTTGCGACGATGGCCGCGCCGAACTCCGCGGCCAATGAGAGGAATCCGTCGAGACGCGTGCCCGGTCCGTCGCCCTCTTCTAAGTTGACCGAGTTGAGTAGCGCCTTGCCGCCGAGCCACGTTAGGGCTTGGCGCGCGACCTTTGTCTCGGTCGTGTCGACCATGATTGGCACTGACGACTGGGTGGCCAATCGACTCATCAGTTCGTTCATATCGGCCACGCCGTCGGCCCCGGTGTAGTCGACGCACACGTCGAGGATGTGGGCGCCCTCTTTGATCTGGTCGCGACCAATGCCGACGCACGTATCCCAGTCACCGTCCAACATGGCGTCGCGGAATCTCTTCGAGCCGTTCGCGTTGGTCCGCTCGCCGATCAGCAACACCGAACGGTCTTGCTGGTAGTTGGTCGCCGAGTAGATGGAAGCCACCGCCGGTTCGAGCACCGGCGAGCGTTTGGCCGCCGAGAGCGGACGAACCGCTTCGATCACGCGGGCCATGTGCTCTGGCGTGGTGCCGCAACAGCCTCCGACGACTTGCACGCCGTATTCCGTGACGAACTTCGACAGGTGCTCGGCCAAGGCGTCCGGCGTGAGGTCGTAGTGCATCTTGCCATCGACGACACTCGGCAGCCCAGCGTTAGGAAGACACGACAGCGGCACAGGGGAAGTTTCCGCCAGGTTGCGCAGCGGTTCGTACATCTCGATCGGTCCGGTCGCGCAGTTGAGGCCGAGCACGTCGACGCCGAGCGGACTTAACGCCGTGAGCGCCGCCCCGATCTCCGTGCCGGGAAGCATCCGACCGGTTAGCTCGATGGTGACCTGGGCCTGAATCGGGACTATCCGGCCGTGACGGACCATCGCGCGGTGACAGGCGGCAATCGCGGCTTTGCCGGAGAGCAAGTCGTAGACGGTCTCGACGAGCAAGAGGTCAACGCCGCCCTCGAGCAGACCGAGGGCCATCTCTTCGTAGCTCGCCGAGAGGTCGTCGTAGGTGATCTGGCCGAGTGACGGGAACTTCGTGCCGGGACCCATGGATCCGGCGACGAAGCGCGGCGATCCGGGCGAGGCGTAGGAGTCCGCGACCCGACGCGCGATCTCCGCCGAGAGCTTGGCTAACTCGAACGAGCGTTCGGCGATCCCGTACTCGGCGAGCACGACCGAGAACGCTCCGAAGGAGTTGGTTTCGATGACGTCGGCGCCGACTTCCAAAAAGGATCGGTGCAGCGTCTCAACCGCGTCCGGTTTCGAGATAACGAGGAATTCGTTACATCCTTCGAGCGCGGCGCCGCCAAAGTCATCGGCGTGGAGGTCTTGGAGCTGAAAATTTGTCCCGGTCGCCCCGTCGTAGATGAGGACTCCCTCGCCCAAGGCGTTGAGGTAGGCGTCGTCAGCCCTCGGTCGGGCGAACGGCGGATGCGCGAGGGACTCCATTGAGTTCTCAGGATACCCGTCGACCAGCAAATCACTACGCTGCAGACGTGAAGATCTACACGCGTGACGGTGATGACGGCACGACCGGTCTCTACTTCGGCGGTCGAATCAACAAGAATTCCGAACAGATCGACGTCAACGGTGCGGTGGACGAGGCCCAAGCGTCACTCGGCTGGGCTCGTTCCTTGTCAGCCCCGCACTCGCGTCTCAACGACTTACTCATTACCGTCGAGCGCGACCTCTGGGTGTTGATGGCCGAAGTGGCCACGTCGCCGGAGAATCGTCGCAAGTTAGCGCCGAACAAGTCACTCGTGACCCCCGAGATGATCACTCGTCTGGAAGATGAGATCGACGCGCTTTCCGAAGGCATCGAGATTCCCAAGGAATTCATTGTGCCGGGTGAGAATCAACTCGCCGCTTCGCTCGACGTGGCGCGCACTGTCGTTCGTCGCGCGGAACGCCTCGCGGTCGGCTATCAGCTCGCCGATTCACTCGTGGTGGCGTACCTCAATAGGCTTAGTGACCTCGTGTGGACAATGGCCCGCTTCGCTGAGGGCAAAGAGCACCGCACGGTTAAGACCGAGCTTTAAAGGGGAATACTGAATGGGCCGAACAGCACGAATCTCCACGTCGGTCGAAGCCGCGAGGCAACCGACCGTCGTGGTCCCCGTCGTCTTCGACGACGGGGTGGCGTTCATCGCCGAATCAGTGCCGGCCAAGGTAGGCAGCCACACCATTCCTCGAACGCTGGCGAAAGAGTGGTGCACTAAGCAAGGATTCAAGCCGGAAGCCGGGAACTCCACGGTGCTACGGACGATCAACGACGCGAACGTGGCGTTCGTGAGCCTCGGCTCTTCGTACAACTCTCTGGAGGGATATCGGCTGGCCGGTGCGGCGGCGACGAGGTGTGCGAACGACGAATCGGTGGCCTTCTTCTTGCCGACTGAATGCATTGACGATCCACTCGACGCCGCGCAGGCGCTCGTCACCGGTGGGATCCTCGCGTCATACAGGTACAAGCCGGTCGAATCGACCTCCACCTTCGACGTCGTACCGCTTGGTTCGCCGTTGCCTTCGGTGGAGACGCACGACGACGTCACCGAAGGCGTACGGCGCGGCGAGATCGTGGCGAACGGCGTCAACTGGGCCAAATTCCTCGTTGATTCCCCGGCAGGATCCATGCCTCCGAAGGAGTTGGCGCGCCGGGTTCAGACTCGACTAGACGAGGACCAACACGTCAGCGTCGAAGTCTGGTCGGAACCGCGAATTCGTGAAGAGCGTCTCGGTGGGCTGTTGGGCGTCGGCGAGGGTTCGGCACAACCTTGCCGGTTGGTAATTGCGACGTACGACCCGAGTCCCGAGAGTGAAATTCCACACATTGCGCTTGTCGGCAAGGGCGTGACCTTCGACTCTGGCGGCCTGTCGATTAAGACCGGCGAAGGCATGATGGCGATGAAGACCGACATGACCGGAGCGACAATCGTCATGGCCGTGGTCTCAATCGCCAGTCGCTTGGGACTCGAAGTGAAGATCACAGCGATCGCGCCGATGACCGAGAACCTGCCGAGTGATCGGGCGACCAAGCCCGGTGACGTCCTCACCATTCGAAACGGCATGACGATCGAAGTGCTCAATACCGACGCGGAAGGTCGTCTCATCTTGGCCGACGGTCTCAGCCTTGCCGTTGAAGTAAATCCCGATGCGATCATCGACGTGGCCACTTTGACGGGAGCCCAGCGCGTGGCCCTCGGTGACGAAGTGGGAGCGATATTCACTTCGACCGATGAACTGGCGGACTATTTCGCGATCGCCAGTTCGAGGAGCGGGGAACTCTTGTGGCGCATGCCTCTCGTGGAGAACTATGAGACGACGATCGAGTCCGACATAGCGGACATGAAGAACATCGGCAAGACCGGCAGCGGTGGGATGATCGCGGCGGCGCTGATACTGCAACGTTTCACCGACGGGCGACCGTGGGCGCACATCGATATCGCTGGACCCGGTCGATCGGATTCGGTGCGCGGCTACACGACGAAGGGCGCAACGGCGTTTAGTGCCCGAACCATCGTCGAATTCCTGGAATCCGTCGCCGAAGAGGCTCGTAGCTAAGGTTCCACCTCTCGCACGCGCGACTCACGACTAGGGACGTCACGAGCGAGCGACGGCGACGCAACGTCCTTGCCGTCGGCCCTTCCGATCAAGACCGTTGCGAACAGGTCTTCGTCCTCAATTCTCGCCCAGCGAAGTATGTCGTCCTCGTGGCGGAAGTTTCCCCAGAGAGCGGCCTGCCATCCACTCTCTTCGATCAGTAACAACAGCGCCATGGTGGCCATGGCTGCGTCAGTGTGCCAATAGGGGATGGGCCAGTTCGATTCATCGTCGAGGCCCGAATTGAGTTTGTCGGCTTCGGCGTAACGCGCCACGTATTCGCTGCGCCGCGAGGTCACAAGTACGACCGCACCGGCGCGCTGTAGTCCTTCGGCTCGTCGCGCGTGGGCGCGCCACGACTCGTCGGTCGCGACGTTGAAGTATTCGCCAACTAATGCGGCGCCGATGGTGTGGAACCGAACGCCGGCGCTGTTGCCCGCTGTCGGTGATCGGAGCGCTTCGGCGCAGAGTTCGTGTAACCACATCGGATCAACTGGCGTGCCGTCGAAGGATCGAACCATCCGTCGTCGAGCGAGCAGTTCACGTAGATCCACGCGTCGGGTCTAGCAGGAGCCGAACAGGATTGATGACTCGGCAGGTAGGGTTTAAGGACCTAGAAGGAGCCATCGTTGCCGACACCTCGAGACCTACTGAACGCCGCCAAGGCCGAGATCAAAGAGATTGATCCGAACAATGTCGCGGCGCAACTGGACCACTTCACGTTGCTCGACGTGCGTGAACCCGAAGAGTACGAACAAGGCGCGGTGCCGGGCGCCGTCCACTTGCCGCGCGGCAACCTGGAGTTCTCGATTGAGGGCCGCATCCCGGACAAGAATGCGCCCATTGCCGTGTACTGCGCTGGCGGCGTGCGTTCGGCGTTCGCCGCCAAGACGCTCAAAGACCTCGGTTACACCGACGTCGTGTCCGTCATCGGTGGTTTCAACAAATGGAAGGACGAGGGTCTCGCCTGGACGGCACCGCGGTCCCTATCGGCCGACCAACGCATCCGCTATCAGCGTCACCTTTTACTTCCCGAAGTCGGCGAGGAGGGCCAGATGCGCCTCTTGGACTCCAAGGTCCTGCTGCTCGGAGCCGGGGGACTGGGTTCGCCGGCGGCGCTCTATCTGGCCGCGGCCGGAGTCGGCACGCTGGGCATCATCGACATGGACGTCGTCGACTCCTCGAACCTTCAGCGCCAGATACTTCACAACGTCGAGCGCATCGGGATGCGCAAGGTAGATAGCGCGAAAGTAACGCTCACCGCGATGAACCCCGACGTCAACGTCGTCACCTACGACACTCGACTCGGTGCGGACAACGTCCTGGACGTCATCGACGGCTATGACGTCATCCTGGACGGGACCGACAACTTCCCGACTCGCTACTTGGTGAACGACGCCTCGCTCATCAAAAACATCCCGGTGGTGCACGGATCGATCTTTCGATTTGAAGGTCAGGTCACCGTGTTCAGTCCCTACGTCGGGCCGTGCTATCGCTGCATGATTCCCGAGCCGCCACCGCCGGAACTCGCGCCGAGTTGCGCCGAAGCAGGTGTGCTGGGCGTGTTACCGGGCATCGTCGGTTCGATCCAAGCCATCGAGACGATCAAGTTGCTGCTGGCGCTCGGAGATCCTCTCATCGGTCGACTGCTGACCTACGACTCTATGGACGAGAGCTTTCGCAGCTTCAAGGTTCATCGAGACCCGGAGTGCCCGGCCTGTGGCGAAAATGCGGGTCCGATCGTGATCGCGGAGTACGACGATCTGTGCATGCCACATCCGGTGACGGTCTGAGCGAATTCGATTCAGCGCACGTCACGGTTCGATACGAATGATCGAGGTGTTGCGCACCTACGTGGTCTCTGAACGAGAGCGCCTATCGTTGAGGTTGTGACGTCAGACGAGCGCCGTACCGATTCGGGCATCGTCGTTCAACCCGTCTACGACGACTCCGATCTCAAGGATTTCGACCCGACAACTCAGTTGGGAAAGCCCGGTGAATACCCCTACACGCGAGGCGTGCAACCCACGATGTACCGGGGTCGACTATGGACAATGCGTCAGTACGCCGGATTCGGAACCGCAACCGCCACCAACCTGCGCTTCAAGTTCCTCCTCCAGGCCGGGCAGACCGGTTTGTCGTGCGCCTTCGATCTACCGACCCAGATGGGCTATGACGCTGACCACGTGCGCGCCGAGGGCGAAGTGGGCAAAGTCGGCGTCGCGATCTCGTCGCTCGAGGACATGCGCGACTTATTGGCCGATCTGCCGCTCGACCAGGTGACGACCTCGATGACAATCAACGCCACCGCGTCAACACTGCTGTTGCTCTATCAACTGGTCGCTGAAGAGCAGGGAGTCACGGGCGAACGTCTTCGCGGGACGATTCAAAATGACATCTTGAAGGAGTACGTGGCGCGCGGTACGTATATCTATCCGCCGCGTCAGTCGATGCGCCTCGTCGTGGACACCTTCGCCTACTGCGCGAAGGAGATGACTAATTGGAACACCATCTCGATCTCCGGCTATCACATCCGAGAAGCCGGCTCGACGGCAGTGCAAGAGGTCGCCTTCACCCTCGCCAACGGCATCGCGTACGTGGAGGCGGCCCTCGCCGCCGGATTGGCACTCGATGACTTCGCGCCTCGACTCAGTTTCTTCTTCAACGCCCACAACAACCTGTTCGAAGAAGTCGCCAAGTACCGCGCTGCGCGTCGCTTGTGGGCTTCGATCATGCGCGACCGATTCGGCGCCACGGACCCCAGATCCGTGACCATGCGCTTTCACACGCAGACCGGCGGCTCGACCCTGACCGCCCAGCAGCCGGAGAACAACATCGTGCGAACGACGATTCAGGCGCTCGCAGCGACACTCGGCGGAACACAGTCCCTGCACACCAACGGCTTCGACGAGGCGCTCGGATTGCCCACCGAACGCGCGGCCAAGCTCGCGTTACGGACCCAACAGGTCCTCGGCTATGAATCCGGCATCGCTGATACTGTCGATCCGTTGGCTGGCTCCTACTTCGTCGAGTCATTGACCAATGAGGTCGAGCGATTGGCACGCGAGTACATCGAGACGATCGACGAGCGCGGCGGAGCCGTCGCGGCCATCGAGTCGCACTACATGCAAGATGAGATCGAGTCCGCGGCTTATGAGTTCGCACGTCGGGTCGATCGCGGTGAAAAGGTCGTCGTCGGCGTCAACCGATTCGAAGAGAGCGACGAGACGAAGGCTGAGGTCTTCCCGATCGACGAAGGGCAACAGCAGGCGCAGATTGCCCGAGTGAAGTCGCTCAAGACCACCCGCGACAATGACGCGGTCCGAGTCGCCCTCGAGGACCTTGGCAACGCCGCGCGCGGGACCCAAAATGTCTTATATCCAATGAAAGCGGCGCTGTCGAAAATGGCGACCCTGGGTGAAGTGGCCGACGTCTTGCGCGAGGAGTTTGGACTCTACTCGCCGAGCTAGCGAGTAATCGGTTCGTGGAAGTGCGTGACCAGCGGTCGTTCGACGTAGAACGGGTGCGTGAGTTGACGCCATCGCTCGTAGTCGTACGTTTCTCGCCACACCATGTGCTCTTCGACTGACGCCCAGCGGATGAGAAGGAGGTACTTCGAGCCGTCCTCGGCCTGACGACGAAACTCACCGCCGAAACACCCGGCGGCTGTATCCAGGATCGGCAGGGCCCCCAGCGCCGACGCCTCGAACTCCTCTTCACGACCGGGCGTGATCGCGACGACGACGTGTTCGAGCATCATGATCGGGCCATCAATCTCGCGCGCAGTTTCTCATCGTTGGCGACGGCGATCGCGGTGTGGGCGAGCGCGATCGCGCCCGCGAGCGCCGACCGATCGGCTTCGGGCGTGATGCATGCTGCGGTGAACTCGGGCTGGTGATTCACCGCACCGTTGGTGGGGATCATGAGGAGTGGATGTATGGAAGGAACCACCAGGGAGACGTTCCCCATGTCCGTGGAAATCGCTGGACGATCTACTCCTTCATCATCGAGGGTGAAACTTCGACCCAGGGCTTCGGCCGCGATGCGGTAGTGCGCCAGAATATCGACGTCGGATTCCATATGCGAGAAGGCGCTGCCAATCTCTTCGATGAGGAGCGAGGCGCCGGTCGCCAGCGCGCCCGCCTCAAAACAGGCATTGATGCGCACTCGCAGTTCCGCCAGGCGTTCGCTCGTCAGCGACCGGGCCATAAAACGACCGGATGCGCGACTCGGAATGATGTTCGCCGCCGACCCGCCTTCGAGCACGATGCCGTGGACGAGGTCGCCCGGAGGTAACTGCTGTCGCAAGAGACCGATCGACACTTGGGCGATCGTCATGGCGTCAAGCGCGTTCACCCCGACCCACGGCGCAGCCGCGGCGTGGGCCTCCTTGCCTTCAAAGATCACGTCGAAGTGATCGACCGCGAGACAAAGCGCGTCGAGTCGCTCGGTGGGGAAGGGGTGCACCATCATCGCGGCGTGGACGTCGTCGAAATAGCCGGCGTTGATCAGATCAATCTTGCCGCCGCCGCCTTCCTCGGACGGCGTACCGAGCAAGGTGACGGTGACATTCAGTTCGTCGGCAACAGCACCGAGGCCGATCGCCGCTCCGAGTGACGACGCGGCGATGATGTTGTGACCGCACGCGTGCCCGACGTCAGGTAGAGCGTCGAACTCCGCGCAGTACGCGATGTTGAGGTCACCGTCGCCCATCGTGGCTCGAAAGGCCGTCGGCAGTGACGCAATACCTCGCTCGACCACAAAGCCGTTCTGCTCCGCCAAATCGGCGACCGCTTCGGAACTTTGGAATTCCACGTAGCCAAGTTCGGGGTGGGCGTGGATGAAATGGCTCAGTTCGATCAGCTCATCACCGTGACGCTGAATCGTGTTCGCGGCGAGCTCGCGTGCGCTCATTCGACCACCACCACGGTGTCGCCGGCGCCAACCGAGTCGCCGGCCGACACGTTGATCGACACGACGACACCGGACTTCTCGGCGTTCACCGAATTCTCCATCTTCATCGCCTCAAGGATCACCACGGTGTCACCGGCCTCGACCTGTTGACCAACTTCCACGTTCACCTTCACGATGGTTCCCTGCATCGGGACCACGACGTTGGCCGACCCGCTGCCCAAGACACCAGCATGATGTTGGCGCCGGGGTTTGGCGGCGGTGCTCTGGGCTCGAGGTAAACCGTCCTCGAATTCCGGTACCCAGAGCGCGACCGTGACGCGTCGGCCATTGACTTCTGCCGTCACGTCTTTACGCACTTGACCGTCGCCGATGGAGACCGCCGCGGTGGTGGCGGCGGGCAAATTCGAGAAGTCCAGGTCGCTCTCCACCCAATTCGTGGAGTGCGTGCCCAGGACGAACCGCTCGTCAGAGAGTATGACGACCTCCGCCGGCAAGGTCGTAGCGACGCCCTCGATCACCGTCTCTTCGATAGCACGCAGCATCCGACGACGTGCGCGCTCGCGGTCTGGTCCCCACACGATCAGTTTCGCAATCAAGTTGTCGTAGTACTGCGAGATCGTGTCGCCGGCTTGGTATCCGGCGTCGAGGCGCACACCGGGACCGGAGGGCTGATCGAATCGAGTGATCGTGCCCGGCGTGGGGGTGAACTTTCCGTCGGTGGGGTCCTCGGCGTTGATACGAACTTCAATGGCGTGACCTTCACGGCGAACGTCGTCTTGTGAGAAGTTGAGTTCCTCGCCGGCGGCGATACGTAACTGCCACTCGACCAGATCAAGACTCGTCACCAATTCGGTGACCGGGTGCTCGACCTGGAGGCGAGTGTTCATCTCCAAGAAGAAGAACTCACCGTCTTGGTAGAGGAACTCGACCGTGCCCGCGTTCACATAACCGCAGGCCTTGGAGACTTTCACCGCGGCGTCGCCCATGGCGCGACGTACCTCGTCGGGGAAGTTCGGCGCCGGCGACTCTTCGACGAGCTTCTGATGACGTCGCTGGGCCGAACAGTCGCGCTCCCCGAGCCACAGGGTCGTGCCGTGGCTATCGGCGAGGACCTGCATCTCGATGTGTCGAGGATGGGTGAGGTAGCGCTCGACGTAACACTCGGAGCGACCGAAATAACTCTGGGATTCTCGTTGAGCACTTTCCAACGCTGCGGGTGCCTCGTCGGCCGAGTTCACGACCTTCATGCCGCGTCCGCCGCCGCCGTAGGCCGCCTTGATCGCGACGGGCCAGCCGAATTCGTTACCGAACTTGACGACTTCTTTGGCGTTCTTCAACGCTTCGCTTCGACCGGGCACGCCCTCAACGCCGACGATCGCAGCGGCCAGGCGACTCGAGATCTTGTCGCCCATGATTTCGATGGCCTCGGGCGGGGGACCGATGAAGGTGACACCGCGCGAGGTGATTGCTTTCGCGAACTCCGTGTTCTCCGAGAAGAATCCATAGCCGGGGTGTACGGCGTCGGCGCCCGATCGGTGGATGATGTCGAGGATGGCCTCGGTGTTGAGGTAACTCTCCGCCGCGCTTTGGCCCCCGAGTGCGTAGGCCTCATCGGCCAGGCGCACGTGCAGCGCGTTGCGATCGAGTTCGGAGTACACGGCGACGGTGGAGATGCCCAACTCTCGACACGTGCGCATCACGCGCACTGCGATCTCGCCGCGATTGGCGATCAGGACTTTCTTTAACACGCGAACCTCCGTTGCGAACCCTAATTTTCTACCACTCGCGGCGAAAACTCTAGAGTTTCCTTGTGAGTTCAATCATCTGGCGCGTTGAACACTTCGACGTGATCGACTCGACCAACTCGTGGCTGTCGGCTCGGGCCCTCGAAGGAGCGCCCGAGGGTCTAGTGGCCGTCGCTGACTTCCAGAGTGCCGGACGTGGGCGGTTGGATCGCCGTTGGGAATCACCGGCCGGGGCGTCGCTGCTGTGCTCGATCCTGCTACGACCGGACGTGGGACCCGACCAACTCCAACTCGTCGTCGCGTGCGTCGCCCTCTCGGCACGTTCGGCCCTCGTGCGCTTGAGCGGGGTTCGACCGGCGCTCAAGTGGCCGAATGACCTGATCGTGAGTGAAGCGAAGATCGCCGGACTGCTCGCCGAGATTGTGTCCGTCGATGAACGATTGGCCGTCGTTGTCGGAATTGGTGTGAACCTGACCGACGAGGGACCGGCGAACGTGGTGTCGACCTGCGTGCGCGCCGAGTCAGGCGTGACAATCACAGCCCCGGCGCTGCTCGACATTCTGCTCGAAGAACTTGAAACCCGACGAGCACTCCTGGACAGCGCTGAGGGTCAGCGGTCTCTGCGCGATGAATACCAGCGCGCTCTCGCGACGTTGGAACAGATGGTCCGAGTCGAACGTACCAATGACGTCGTCATCGGAAAAGCGGTTGGCGTCAATGAGTACGGAGAGCTTCTGGTCGAATCGAACGGCGAAGTGATCGCGATCTCCGTTGGCGACGTCGTGCACGTGAGGCGCCACGAGGAACATTTGTGAGCCGAGCCACGCGCGTTTTGGTGACGGGTGCGGCCGGTCAGGTTGGTGTCGATCTTGTCGACGTACTCACGGGACAAGTGCCACCGGGCGGCGACAGGTCATTCCAACCGGACGAGCGCGCCGTTCCCGATGGTGAGTTCGACGTACTGGCGCTCACTCGTCACGAACTCGACGTGACCGATCGTGACGCCGTTTTTCGAGCCGTGCAAGCGGCTCGACCGGACGTGATCGTGCATCTGGCCGCCTACACCGCGGTCGATCGCGCCGAGACCGAAGAGTCGGCGTGCTTCGCCGTCAACGCCGCGGGTACCGAGTCGATGTCGATCGCGGCCAAAGAGAGCGGCGCCCACCTGATCACGATCTCGACGGACTACGTCTTCGACGGCAATAAAGGCGCCGCCTACGTCGAAGACGACGTGACCAATCCCCTCAACGTCTACGGAGCATCCAAGCGCGCCGGAGAGTTGCTCTGTTCGAGCGACGACACGATCGTGCGCACGTCGTGGGTGATGGGGGTGCGCGGAAAGAACGTGGCGCACGTCATCGCCGCACGCGCACTGTCGGGTGAGAGTGTTCGATTCGTGAACGATCAAACCGGCACCGTCACGGTGGCGAGCGATCTGGCTCGCGCGCTGGCGACCATCATGCGCGAGCGGCCCGGCGGCTATTGGCACGTCGCCAATTCCGGTACCACAACTTGGTTCGACGTGGCGTACTTCATCGGAGAGATCTTCGGTCGCGACGAAGGTTTCGCCATCGCGATCGCGACCCAAGACCTGGATCCGCCGCCGCTCGCCACTCGACCGATTCGCAGCGACTTGTCGATTGAGAAGTTCTCGTCGCAGTGGACAGCGTTACCTGAATGGCGCGACGCGTTGACTCGACTGATGCGTGATCGCGGAGCCAAAGTTCAATGAGCGAGGTCACGACCGACGTCGCCGCAGTGATCGTTGATTTTCACGCCGGCCAAGCGCTTGACGACTGCGTCGATTCGCTTCACGCCAACGCTGTGACGGACATCGTGGTCGTTGAGAACGGTGAAGAGGGTTCTACGCTTCCGTCGCTCTCGGGCCAGCACGTTGTGCTGGTGGTACCGAAACTGAACCTCGGCTACGGACGTGGAGTGAATCGCGGGGTGGCGGCGGCACCGTCGCGTCGTTACCTTCTGGTCTCCAATCCCGACGTCGTGGTGCACGACGGTGCGGTGGCCGCACTCGTCGAGTTTCTCGACGAACATCCCAATGTCGCTATCGTCGGTCCCCAGATCGTACGACCCGACGGCACCGTCTACCCATCGCAACGTGTCTTCCCGAACCTCTGGCTCGCCGGGGCGCACGCGCTCTTGGCGCCGCTCTGGCCAGACAATCCCTTCACGCGTCGCTACCGCTCGCCGCGTAAGGACGGCTCGGTTGACTGGGTCTCGGGCGCGTTCTTCTTGGCCCGAAGGGACCGATTCGAGGAAGTCGGCGGATTCGACGAGCGCTACTTCATGTTCGCTGAGGACATGGAGCTCTGTTGGCAGATGCGCGCCCACGGCTACGACGTGGCGGCGGCGCCCGATGCCTTGGTCACGCATATCGAGGGGGTCTCACGAGCACGCGCCTCGCGTGAGATGTTGATCGCGCATCATCGCGGTGCGATGCGCTTCGAGTGGCAGACCGCGAGCGGCTGGCGACGTGTCCTGGTGCCGATAGCGGTGCTGGTGCTCGGGCTTCGGCTCTGCGTGGTACTGATTATGCGCCCCACCACCTAAGGGCGCGTCCGCATAGAATGGTCGCTGGGCTGCGAGTGGTTCTGTGGTTGAAAGTCGATGCCAGTCGCGGGCGAAACGACCCACGTAAGGCGTCTTGTTGACGCTGAGCATGGCGCGGTTTAGAAGTAAGTCCTGCCTTGAGCTGGCCAGAGCGGCCAATTCGAGAGCCGGTGAAGTGTGTGGTCGCATCGTCGGAGAGCCTCGTGCTGCCGGCGTGACTCACGGACACCGCTGCAGGCAAGTGTGGGGCAAAAGACCAGGTCAGCGCTCGCAGCCCAATTGAAGTGACGAGATCGACCGGTAGGGTGACGCAAGACATGAGTGTTTTTAGCAAGGTTCTTAAGGCTGGGGAGGGCAAGCGGGTTCGCCAACTGGCTGAACTCGTGCCGCCTATCAACGAACTTGCCGATGAGATGGCAGCACTGTCTGACGCCGAGCTACGAGCCAAGACCGACGAGTTCCGCGCCCGCCTCGACGAGGGCGAAGACCTCGACGACATGCTCCTCGAGGCCTTCGCGGTGGTCCGTGAGGCCGCGACCCGAGTGCTCGGTCAACGCCACTACGACGTCCAGTTGATGGGCGGGATGGCCCTGCACTTCGGATGGATCGCGGAAATGAAGACCGGTGAAGGCAAGACCTTGGTGTCGACTTTGCCGGTCTACCTGAATGCCCTCGCCGGAAACGGCGTGCACGTCGTGACGGTGAACGACTACTTGGCGACGCGAGACGCTAACTGGATGGGCTCGCTGCACAAGTTCCTCGGGCTCAGCGTGGGGCGCGTCGGGCCCGATCTGCCGGATTTCGAGGACAAACGCGCGGCCTACGCCTGTGACGTCACCTACGGCACGAACACCGAGTTCGGTTTCGATTACCTGCGCGACAACATGGCTCGACGAGCCGAGCACATGGTCCAGCGGGGTCATCGCTACGCAATCGTCGACGAGGTCGACTCGATTCTGATCGACGAGGCTCGGACGCCGCTGATCATCTCGGGTCCGGCCTCGGATGTCACCAAGCTCTACTACCAGTTTGCTTCCATCGCGCGCGCGTTAACCCGCGACGTCGACTACGAGGTCGACGAGGAGAAGAAAACCGTCGTGCCGACCGAAGCCGGCATCGAAAAGGTCGAAAAGCAACTTGGCGTCACCAACCTCTACGACGCGGTTTCGACGAACTACGTGCACCAGCTGGGCCAGGCTCTTCGCGCCAAGGAGCTCTACTTCCGTGACAAGGACTATCTGGTCGATGCCGGTGAAGTAAAGATCGTCGACGAGTTCACGGGGCGCACCCTTGACGGACGCCGCTGGTCCGACGGCTTGCACCAAGCAGTCGAAGCCAAAGAGCGCGTGCGGATCCAAGAAGAGAACCACACGTGGGCCACGGTCACGCTTCAGAACTACTTCCGTATGTACGAAAAGCTCGCCGGCATGACCGGTACGGCCGAAACCGAGGCCGCCGAGTTCGGCAACACCTACAAGCTCTCGGTGGTACCGATCCCTTCGAACATGCCACTCATTCGCCTCGATCAGGCCGATCTGATTTACAAGACCGAAGCTGCGAAGTTCGCGGCCATCGTCGATGACGTGCGCGAACGCAGCGACCTCGGTCAACCGATCCTGCTCGGTACCGCGTCGGTTGAAAAGTCCGAACTGCTCTCGCGCGAACTTTCGAAGGCCGGCATCTCTCACGAGGTACTGAACGCGAAGCAACATTTCCGCGAGGCCGAGATCGTGGCCCAGGCCGGGAGAAAGCACGCCGTTACTGTCGCCACCAACATGGCCGGCCGAGGCGTCGACGTCGTGCTGGGCGGGAACTTCGAAGGTCTGGCCACGCGCGAAGCACTCGGTCGCGGATTCGAGCCGGGCTCCGAAGAGTTCGACGCCGCCTACCAGAGCGCGCTGGAGAGTTTCAAGAGTGTCTGTGAGGCCGAAGGCGATGAAGTGCGCGCCCTGGGCGGACTCTACGTCTTGGGCTCGGAACGACACGACTCGCGACGCATCGACAACCAGTTACGAGGTCGATCCGGCCGTCAGGGCGACCCCGGTGAAAGTCGTTTCTACCTCTCGCTGGAAGACGACCTGTTGCGGCTCTTCGCGACGGGCGCGGTCTCGTGGGTCATGGACCGCACAATGCCCGACGATCTGCCGATCGAGGCCAAGATGGTCTCCAAGGCCATCGAGCGGGCGCAGAACACCGTCGAGGGTAAGAACGCCGAGATCCGCAAGGACACGCTGAAGTACGACGAAGTGATGAATGAACAGCGCAAGGTCATCTACGGACGGCGCCAACAGGTCATCGAAGGTCAAGATATCCACGACGAGACGATCGTCCTGATCGAAGAAGTCCTCACCAATGTCGTTGACGATCGACTCGAAGGGGAGTTTGCCGAAGCATGGGATCTTCATCAGTTGGTTGCTGAACTCACCAACTACTACCCGACGACGCTCAACGCTCAAGCACTCGCGGAGTACCAGGACCGTGACGACATCTTGGGCCTCGTGATCGATGAGGCCGTCGGTCAGTACGAGAAGAAGTGCGAAGAGTACCCCGGGGGCATGGATACCGCCAAAGAAATCGAGCGTGACGTCATGCTCCAGATCCTCGACCAACGCTGGCGTGATCACCTCTCGGACATGGACTACTTACGCGACGGCATCCACCTTCGTCAGATTGCTCAAACGGACCCGTTGACGGCGTGGCAGAAGGAGGGCTATCTGATGTTCGAAGCCCTCTTGGGCAACGTCGACGCCGACTTCGTGCGCTACATCACGCACGTCGAGGCGTCGGCGATCGAAGAAGAAACTGAGGAGGACGAAGGTCTCGAGGGCGCCGTCACCAACGCCAACATTGTGGCGCCTGGCGCGACCGAATTGCCGGTGCACGCGGCGGCCAAGAAGCCGCTACCCAAACAGGGTGACAAGATCGGACGAAACGAGCCGTGCTGGTGTGGCTCGGGTCGGAAGTTCAAGCAGTGCCATGGCCGACCCTAAGGCCGAGAACGCCCTGCGGGAGGCTCTCAGCACCTTGGAGGACCTCGAATCGCGCTGGGCTGCAGCGCGCGAGTATCTGAAGATCGACATCAGTCGCGAACGCCACGCTGTCTTGAGTGATCTCGTGGCCGATCCCCACCTGTGGGACGACCAGGACCGAGCCCGCGCCGTGACGACCGAACTTGGGCGCCTCTCGAACGACCTAGAACAGTTCGACGAGTTGCGCGGTGCCCTCGACGATTCAGTGTTCCTCGCGGACTTCTCTCGCGATTCCATGACCGCGGGCGAGGTCGACTGGTCGTTACTCAATGAACTCTCGTCGACCGTGAACGACCTCGAACACAAAATCGCCGCGCTTGAGACGCAGAGCCTCTTCAGTGGGCCCTACGACGCGAATGACGCGATCGTTGAGTTGCACGCCGGCGCCGGAGGGACCGACGCTCAGGACTGGACCGAAATGCTGCTACGGATGTATTCGCGCTGGGCCGAGCGTCGGGGATTCGGCGTCGAGATCGATGAAGCGACTGAAGGACAAGAGGCCGGGCTGTTGTCCTCGACGTTCATCGTGAAGGGACGTTTCGCCTACGGCTGGTTGTCGGCCGAACGCGGTGTGCACCGCCTCGTTCGCATCAGTCCCTTCGACTCCCAAGCTCGTCGGCAAACAAGTTTTGCCAGTCTCGACGTGACGCCGCTCTTGGATGACAACGCGGCCGAGGTGGAGATCGATGAGAAGGATTTGCGCGTGGACACGTACCGTTCCTCCGGCGCCGGTGGTCAGCACGTGAACAAGACCGACTCGGCGATTCGCATCACGCACCTGCCGACCAACATCGTGGTGAGTTGCCAAAATGAGCGCAGCCAACATCAGAACCGCGCGCGAGCCATGCAGATCCTCGAAGCGAAGTTGGCCGAGCGCGCTCGCGCGGAGCGCCAGGCCGAGATGAACGCCCTCAGCGGTGACCGCGGTGACAATGCGTGGGGTTCACAGATTCGTAGTTATGTGCAGGCGCCTTACCAACTTGTGAAAGATCACCGCACCGATCACGAGACCGGCAACGTCGAGGCGGTGCTGGATGGCGATCTCGACGGATTTATGGAAGCTGAACTGCGACGACAGCGTCTTCATTCATAAGAATTAACGAGGCCCGGTATCGAAGGGCGTCCGTGGCACGATTGTCCAAAATCGGCAAACTACAATGGTTGCAGTACATCCGGGTGCCGAGCGCCACAACTACATACCCGAGGGGGTGCTTCGCGTGATTCGCTTTGAGAATGTCTCCAAGACGTATAAGAACGGCTCGCCGGCACTCAAGGACATCACCCTCGACATCGAAAAGGGAGAGTTCGTCTTCTTGGTCGGCGCTTCGGGTTCGGGTAAGACCACCTTCCTTCGGCTGTTACTTCGCGAAGAGTTACCTGACAAGGGTCGAATCCTCGAAGCCGGTCGTGACCTGACGGACCTGTCTAAATTTCGAGTGCCTTTTCTTCGCAGAAACATTGGCTGCGTATTCCAGGACTTCCGACTCCTGCCGAACAAAACGGTCTTCGAGAACGTGGCGTTCGCCCTCGAGGTCATCGGTCGACCGCGTTCCACGGTCGAGTCCCAGGTGCCCTTGATCCTCGACCTCGTCGGACTTTCGGACAAGGCCAAGAGTCTGCCCGGCGAGCTATCGGGCGGCGAGCAACAGCGAGTCGCCGTGGCCCGCGCCTTCGTCAATCGTCCATTGATCCTGCTCGCCGACGAACCAACCGGCAACCTGGACCCCGCCAACTCCGAGTCGATCATGGCCCTACTCGAACGCATCAACCGCACCGGTACGACGGTCGTCATGGCCACGCACGACAAGGCGCTCGTGGACCGAATGCGGCGTCGAGTGATCGAACTCGACAAGGGAGAGATGATTCGCGACCAGGTTCGTGGCGTCTATGGCATCGATGAAGGCGTGACAATCTAATGCGCGTGTACTTCCGCTACGCCGTCAAAGAGACCTTGTCGAATCTCTGGCGCAACCGAATGATGACAATCGCGGCGGTCCTGACGGTCGCGGTGTCGCTGTCGTTGGTCGGCGCGGCGCTCCTTTTGAAACAAAGCGCCGCACAAGCGACGTCGCAGTGGCAACAAGGCACCCGGGTGACCATCTGGATGCAGCCCACCGCATCGACGGGCGAAATCAGCAATATTCAGACGCAACTCAACAGTCTGCCCATCGTAAAGAGTTGTCAATACCGAAATCAGGCGCAGGATTACGCCGAAATGGTGAAGGACTTGCCGCCTTCAGAGTCGACCATCCTGAAGCCCAGCGAGATGCCCACCAAATTCAGTTGTATCCCCACGGTGCCATCGGACGCGTTGACCGTTGTCTCCACGTTTTTGCACCAACCGGGAATCCTCACGGTGACGGCGCCGGAACAACAGATTCGCCAGATGAATCGCGCGATTCGCATTCTGCAGATTGTGTGCCTCGCTCTGGCAGTCGTACTCCTGCTTTCGGCCACGGTCTTGATTCTGAACACTATTCGCATGGCGATCTTTGCTCGCCGCAGAGAAGTCTCAGTCATGAAGCTCGTGGGCGCGACGAACTGGTTCATTCGAATTCCCTATATCACCGAGGGCTTCATACAGGGCCTGCTCGGTTCGGCGGTCGCCATCGGAGCGGTCACGGCGATTCACATTTGGTATCCATTCCACAACGAGTATCAATTGAACACGAGTGCGCTGATCGGCACGAATATCGTCGTGCTCGTCGTCGGGGTGGTGATCGGCTCGGTCGGATCGGCCATTGCCATCCGTCGATTCCTCGACGTCTAGGGCGTTACCTCGTTGAAGTCAACGGCGAGGGAGTTCACACAGTAGCGAAGACCGGTTGAAGTCGGACCATCGTTGAAGACGTGACCCAGATGACCACCGCACTTCGAGCACAAGATCTCGGTTCGCTTACGCTCGCCCAGTGAGTCGTCGGGGCGCTCGATGATCGTGCCCGGCTCGCATGAGTCGAAACTGGGCCAACCGCAAGCGGAATCGAACTTCTGCTCGCTGGTGAAGAGGTGTTGGCCGCATCCACCACAGGAGAAGATACCGTTGCCATCGACGCGCAGGAGCGACCCGGTCCAAGGAATCTCGGTGGACGCGTGGCGCAGTACCGCGTAGCGATCCTCGGAGAGCAGGGCGCGCCATTCTTCGTCCGGTTTATCGACTTCGAAACTCACCGCTTCAATGTATCGGGGCGACCGCTGGTCGATGACTTATTGAAAGTTGGGCCGAGGCGCTTCGGGCAGGACCGGCGCGAACTCGGGCTCGTCGGCGAGCAACCTTCGAAACGCGGCCGCCAGCCCCTCAGGGTCCAGGCCCAACTCCGACAAGAGGTCGTCCGGTCGGTGTTGTTCGAGATAGGCGCGCGGCGTGCCAAGAATTCGAGTGGTGGGAAACGGACGGCCGAGGTCCTGGGCTCGACTTCGCAACGACGACACCATGAGGGTCCCGGCGCCGCCGTGTCGCGTGCCGTCTTCGACGCTCACCACTCGTTCGTGGTTGAGCGCGTCGTCGATCATCGACTTGTCCGGAGGCAACACTCGCACGTCATAAAGCGTGACCTGGCTCGCTTCGTCACCCATCAGTTCCAGCGCCTTGTAGGCCGTGGGCGCCATCTTGCCGACGGCCAGAACACAGAGCGAACCGTCGCCGCGACGGACTTCACGAGCTTCGAGCCCGTCGCCGACCTTGCCGTCAAAGGGTTTGGGCAGAGTCTTGGGGAATCGCAGGGCGGTCGGTGACGTCATCGACATTGCGGTGGCGAGCATGCCCCGCACCTCTTCGGCGCTCGAGGGAGCGAAGACGGTCATGTTGGGAATCGCCAAACAAAGCGCGATATCAAGTACTCCGTGGTGACTCGGACCGTCGTCGCCGGTGATGCCGGCTCGATCGAAGACGAAGACCACGGGCAGGTTCAATAGTCCGACGTCGAGATGGGCCTGATCAAAGGCGCGCGAGAAGAAGGTCGAGTAGACCGCGACGACGGGCTTCAACCCGCCCATCGCCATGCCGGCGGCAGCCGTGACGGCGTGTTGCTCGGCGATGCCCACGTCGAAGAACCGGTCAGGGAATCGGGCCTCGAAGTTGCGCAGGCCCGTTGGACCGGCCATTGCCGCGGTGATGGCGACGATGCGATCGTCGGCGCTGGCGAGCGCGACGAGTGCGTCGGAGAACGCCTGCGAGAACGACTGCGGAGGGACCTCTTCGTCGTCGTGTCGGGGCGGCAACTTGTAGTCGTGCATCTTTAAGTCGTCGTCGATGGCCGGCTCGTAGCCGAGACCTTTGGTGGTGAGCACGTGCACGAGGATCGGCCCGTCCCACTCTGACGCGCTCTTCAACGTGTTTTCAATCGACTCGATGTCGTGACCGTCGATCGGGCCGATGTAACGCACGCCCAGGTTCTCGAAAAACGTGTGCGGGGTCACCATTTCGCGCACGACGGACGTCAAACCGTCGATGCCGAGGTAGGCCGCTTTCCCCACTCGTGGGAGATGTGGAATCGTGTCGCGGATGCGACCTCGCATCGTCAGGTAGGTCTTATTCAGCCGAAGTGCGGTCAGTGACTCCGAGAGCTTCGAGATCGTCGGGGCGTAACTTCGCCCGTTGTCGTTGAGGACGATCACGACGCGCTGGTTCGAATGGCCCAGGTTGTTAAGCGCCTCGTAGGCCATGCCGCCGGTGAGTGACCCGTCACCCACGATCGCGACGACGTGACGCGTGCCGCCGTGGCCGATGAGCTCCTTGCGCCGTTGCAAGGCGACCGAAAGTCCGTGCGCGTAGGAGAGCGCGGTCGACGCGTGGCTCGACTCGATCCAGTCGTGCTCGCTCTCTGAGCGGTTCGGGTAGCCCGAAAGGCCCCCGCGTTGGCGCAGTTTCTTGAAGCCGTAGCGCCGACCGGTCAAGAGCTTGTGGACGTAGGCCTGGTGGCCGGTGTCCCACAGCAGGATGTCTTTGGGTGATTCGAAGACCCGGTGGAGCGCCAACGTCAGTTCGACCACACCGAGGTTCGAGCCCAGATGACCGCCCGTGGGATTGGTCGTCACCGCTTCGATAATGAACTGTCTAATTTCCTCGCTCAATTCGTCGAGCTCCTCGTAGGAGAGTCCTAGGAGGTCGGCTGGCGTTTCGATCGATGGGAGAATCACCAGAACATCATACTTATGCAAAGTGACGTTTTGACTTACGTGGACCCAACTACGCTCGCCGGAATGACTACGAATTTGGTTGAACACGACGTTCTCGAGCACACTCTCAACGAAGCGATGGCTCGCGGCGGCGAGTTCGCCGAGGTTTTCGTCGAAGACCGGACGACCTCTTCAGCCATGTTGGACCAGCGACGCGTGGAACAACTGAGCTCGGGGCACGAGCGCGGCGCCGGCATTCGCGTCGTGGTCGGTGACACCACCGGATTCGCGCACACCGCGGATCTCACCGAAAGCGGTTTATTGGCGGCGGCGCGCGCCGCGGCCTCGGTCGCGCGCGAAGGCGGAGGAGGTGTTCGCGAGATTGCACTTGGACCGCTGCGCGATCATCCGAGTCTTGCGACGGTTCGACCCGACGAGGTCGACAAGCGACGCAAGATCGAACTCATGAATCACGCTGACGACGCGGCGCGTTCCGAAGGTTCGTCGATCACCCAGGTGCAGGTCGCTCTGGGTGACTCCACTCGTCACTTCCTGGTGGCGAACTCCGACGGCCTCTTCACCGGCGACCACCAGGTGCGAACCCGATTCAACGTGTCGTGCATTGCGACCGGCGACACCGGGATGCAGACGGGCTACCGGCCGATCGCAGGAACCCGCGGCTTCGAACTTCTTAGCCCCGAAGCGGTGTCCGAGGCTGCGCGCGGCGCCGCGCGACAGGCGATCACTAAGTTGGACGCGCGTCCGGCACCATCGGGCGACCTACCGGTGGTCCTCGCGGGGGGCTCGGGCGGCATCTTGTTCCACGAAGCGTGCGGTCACGGACTCGAAGCCGACGCCATTCTCAAACAGGCCTCGGTCTACGCCGGCAAGGTCGGACAACTCGTCGCGAGTCCTCTGGTGACATTGGTCGATGACGGCACGGTCGAGGGTGAATGGGGTTACCTGGCGATCGACGACGAAGGACGCCCCGGCGCTCGTAACGTCCTCATCGAGAATGGTGTGCTCACCGACTACATGTGGGATTACCTACGTTCTCGAAAGGAAGGCCGACTCTCCTCGGGTAACGGTCGGCGCCAGAGCTATCAGCACCTACCGATGGTGCGCATGACCAATACGTACCTGCTCGAGGGTGATTCGGACGCCGACGAAATCGTGGCTCAGACGCCCTACGGCGTCTACGTCGCCCAACTCGGTGGCGGTCAAGTCAATACGGCGACCGGTGACTTCGTCTTTGGCATGACCGCGGCCTTCATGATCGAAGACGGAAAGATCACCGCGCCGCTTCGCGACTGCAACCTCATCGGGAATGGTCCGGACGTGTTGCAGCGCGTCGACGCCGTGGCGTCGGACTTCTCGATGACGCCCGGCACGTGCGGCAAAAACGGTCAGAGTGTGCCCGTCGGCACCGGTCAGGCGACCATGCGCCTTACCGGTGTCACTATCGGAGGGGCGGCCGCGTGAGTGAACTGCTGGAGCGCGCGGAACGAATCCTCGAATTTGTGCAGGGCGGTGAAGAGATCGAGGTGTACGTCGCCAGCGGCGTCGACACCGAGGTCCAGTCGTATCAGGGCGAGATCGAAGAACTCACGACGGCTGCGTCCAGTGGTTTCGGCATTCGGATATTGAACGAGACCGCCGGCGGCGCCCGAGTGGGAACGGCGTGGGCCGGATCGCTCGACGACGAAGCCATCGAGAAGGCGCTGCGCGAAGCCCGCGACAACGCGACCTTCGCGACGGAAGACGAGTTCGTCGCCTTCGCCCGACCCGATGGGGTCGATCCGGTGACCCTCACGCTGACCGACGACGCCGTCGCGAGCACACCACTGGACGAGAAGATCGCAATGGCGATTGAGCTCGAGCGCCTGGTACGAAGTGGTGACACGCGCATACGTCAGGTCGATTCGGCGAACTACTCGGACTATGTCGCTGAAGCGGCCATCGCCTCCACGACCGGTATTCGAGCGTCATACGCCCGCACCGGCGCCTACGTATCGGTCGAAGCAATCGCCAATGACGGCGGCGACGACCAGACGGGCTGGGGACTCTCGGCTGGACGCGCGCCCGGTGAGCTGGACATCGAAAAGGCGGCGGGTGACGCCATCCGTCGCGCGACGAGGATGCTGGGCGCCGTGAAACCTAAGTCGTTCAAGTGCACCGCGGTATTCGATCCTCGTACCGCGGCGACCCTCTTCGCCATCATCGGCGGAGCTCTGAGTGGCGAAGCCGTCGTACGGGGTCGCTCGTTCTTTGCGAACCGACTGGGAGAGATGGTCGCGGCATCCAGTTTCACCCTCCTCGACGACCCCACCGACCCTCGTCACTTCTCAGCGAGTGTGTATGACGGCGAAGGGTTGGCCTGTCGAAGGAACGTGCTGATCGAACAGGGCGAGTTGAAAGCCTTCGTCTACGACACGGTTTCGGCGCGACGGGCCGGCACCGCCTCAACGGGCAGCGCGGTTCGCGGAGGAATCGCCGGATCGCCATCGGCGGGATGTCGAGCGCTGCAATTGGCACCGGGCGAGATCGATCAGGCTGAAATCCTTCGACGCGTCGACAATGGCATTTACGTCGAATCCTTGATCGGGGTGCATTCGGGGGTCAATCCCGTCTCGGGCGACTTCTCGGTCGGTGTCACGGGACTCATGATTCGCGACGGCCAGCTGGCCGAACCGGTTCGTGAGATAACCGTCGCGTCGACGCTGCAGCGCATGCTGCTCGACGTCGTTCACGTCGGTGACGACGTGGAATGGCTCCCGGGAAGTGCTGCCGGTCAGAGCGTGGCGATTGACAACATCGCGGTCTCGGGGACTTAGTCCGACGTCGTTGTCGAAGCGGTTGCGGACGTCGAAGCGGTCGTCGCGGCCGGTGTCGAACTCGACTCGGTTGTGGTCGCCGCCGGGGCGGTAGTCGCCGTCGCGGGGGTCGAAGCTTTCTCGGCGCCACGACTGTCGGTCTTGTAGAAACCGCTGCCCTTAAATACGACCCCAACGGCCGAAAAGACCTTGCGGAGCGTCCCGCCGCAGTGCTCGCAGGTCGTGAGAGCGGAGTCCGAGAAGCGCTGGACGGCCTCGACGCGTCGGTGACAGGCCTGGCATTCGTATTCGTAAGTCGGCATTGCATCTCCCGTAGTGCCTATGAACCTTGGCAGTTTACTTGTCACGATTCTGTGTTCATCCGGGCCGTCGTATCATTTGGCGGTGGACGACTTCCAACAACTGCGTCGGGCGACGGGTGGGGGAGCGTTTCCCCGCGATATCGGCGCCTCCGAAGTAACGGCTCGTCGCGCGCTCGCGCGTTGCCGCATCAATATGGCCGCGTCGACTACGGCTCTGGTCGCGGCCAACGCCATGAACAAAGGTGACGTCCTCGCGACGGCCCGGGTGGCCGGTATTCAAGCGGCGAAGTTCGCGGCGACGCTGCTCCCGATGTCCCATCCGGTACTCGTGGGCAACGTACACGTCAACTTCACCATCGCGGATTCCCACATTGACGTCGAAGCGAGCGTCGACACCGTGGACCGCACCGGCGTCGAGATGGAAGCCCTGATGGCGGTGACGGTGGCCGCTCTTACGGTCTACGACATGTGTAAGTCGGCGGACCGAACTATGACCATCGAGGACATCGCGATTTGGGAAAAATCGGGAGGACGTTCGGGAACGTGGCGACGCGAAGACGCCATTGCCAACTCGCCGTCGCTCGAGTCAGAGACCTGATTCCTCGCGACGTGGACCGGTTCGCCTCACGTCCTGAGCCGGAGACACTTGTCTGATGGCCGATAGGAATGTCCTTGGCGGCACTTTGGAATTGTGCGGTACCGATCCCGTCACCGGCTTCTACCGCGACGGGTGTTGTACGTCGGGTCCGGAGGATATCGGGAGCCACACGATTTGCGCGGTGGTCACCGCTGAGTTCTTAGAACACCAAAGGAGCATCGGTAATGATTTGACCACGCCGATGCCCCAATACGGTTTCCCCGGATTGGTTCCCGGCGACCGATGGTGCGTGACCGCGGTGAATTGGCTTCGAGCACATCGCGACGGGGCGGCCGCCTTCGTGGTGCTCGCCTCAACGAACGAGCGCTCACTCGAGATCGTTCCCCTTGAAGCCCTTCAAGAACACGCGGTAGACGTTCCTTTGGGTCCGGGCGACCTCCAAGCATGATTTGAGATGTTGACCGTGAAGGCGAGAGCGTTCCACGGAATCCTTGCCGTTAACTGTGAATCGTGACCGGAACGCGACGATCACGGTCGTCCATGAACACTGGATTCGTGGTTATGGCAATATGGCTTCATGATCGATCATGTCTCCATTCAGTGTTCTGACGTCGCCAAAAGCGCGGCTTTTTACGACGCCGTACTCGCTCCTCTCGGTGGCTCGCGCGTAATGGATTTTGGCCAGGTCATCGGCTTCGGCACGCCACCGATGCCCGACTTCTGGATTGGTGAGAAGACGACCGGCGAAGGCTTTCGCGAGTCACACTTAGCCTTTACGGCACCGAACCGCGACGCGGTTCGTGCCTTCTATGACGCGGCCAGGGCCGAAGGTGCCGAGGTATTGCACGAGCCGCGCTTATGGCCCGAATACCACGAGGATTATTTTGGCGTGTTCGTGCGCGATCCCGACGGCAACAACGTTGAGGCGGTCTGCCACTCTCCGGAGTGAGTTTGCGATTCTGACTCGTGGTTCCTCGAGCGGTATTGGACTCGAAGCTTCCCAGTTCAGAGTCGCTTCCTTTGCCGCTACCGTGTAAGTGAATTTGTGACGGGAGATCGATGAGCAGCATTCGTGGAGGAGTCGAGCAGTCCCGGGAACGCTTGATCGCCCTCGTTTTGTTGTTGCAGAGAGCGTGGCAGTACGGCTCGCTCACCCAAGAAGAGATCGTGCGCGAATTGAAGATCGACGAGTTCCCCGTGTCGGCCAAGGGACCGCGAAAAATTCCTGCCTACGAAGGAAACGAGGGCGCCGTGCGCCAGAAGTTCGAGCGCGACAAAGCCCGCATTCGTGAGTTGGGCTTCGAGATCGAAACCGAAACCAAGGGCGACGGCGCCGTCGGATATCGGATCGACCCTTCGAGTGGCTACGCGCCGTTGATCTACTTCACTCCCGACGAGGAGCGAGTTGTCCGTTTGGCGTTGCGCTTTTGCGGGTTCGGCGCTTCGGGCGCTTTCAGTGTCTTTAATGAGGTACCGGCCGGCGATGGCGGTCTCGAATCCTCGATGTACTACACACCCGTCATGCGAGCGCTCAAACTGCACCGGGCGCTCACCTTTGACTACCAGTCCGGTGCGAACAAACCTCGAATGGTCGAGCCGCTGCTCATCGACGTGTTCAACGGCGTGACCTATCTGATCGCTCGGGTGAAGGGCACTGAGGAAATAAAGGGTTATCGGTTCAGCCGAATCACCTCGATGCCCGTCGTCTTACCCGATACGTTCGATCACGACGAGAATGCCGTCGAGGTCGCACGGGCGTGGCGCCCGGAGTTTTCGAGGTCACCGACCCCGATTGACGTGGTGGTCACGACCAACGAAAACTACGCCGACCTCTTGGTACGCCAATATCGGGGATCGCTCGCCGCCAATAAGAAGGACGGCAAGGTCGAGGTCGGACTGAGTTTCGACAGTCCTCGAGAAGCGCTTCGCTTCGTCGTGGAAGGTGCCGACCGTCTTCGATTGCAGTCGCCCAAGTCACTGAAGGCTGACCTCGCCGATTGGTTGAAGCGTGTGAATCGCGGTAAGGCACCTTCACCCGACGACATGAAGTTCACGGGTCCGGCCACGAATGACGTCCTCGGTCAAACATTGCAGCTCCTTCACGCCGTCTACCTCGCCGAGGACGGGCTTCGCATCAGTGAACTTGCCAAGCGCTTCTCCCTGGATGAGGACCACGTGCGTTTGATCATGGACCGGTTGGTGGCGCTCGAGCCCATGGCGGGCTCGACCGACGGTACGGGTGCGTTTCCCGCCCATGTCCTCAAAGAATGCGACGACTGGGACGCCGAGGCCCATGATGATTCTACCTACCGGGCCGACTTCAGTGACCTACCGGAAGGGGCCGAGGAACCCTCCCCGTTCATGTGGCGCGACCTCTTCGAACTCAATATCGCCCTGCGAGAGGCTTCGCGCGTCTATCACGACCCGGCAATCCTGTCGGCGATCGAGAAGATCGAAGGCGCGACGAGCTCTTACGTCCAGGTGGAGATGGCGACCAACGAGACGATGCTCGCCGACGTCTCGGCGGCCGTCGAGGATCACCAACAGATCAAGATTCTCTATACCGCCGCCACGGCCGACGAGGCGCGGACTCGTTCCATCGAACCGCGCGAGATAAAGGTCCTCAATGGTCACACCTACGTCCGGGCGTACTGCCTGACACGTGAATCGTGGCGCACGTTCCGCGTCGACCGGATCAATGCCGTGGTCGCCGCCTCCGACGTCACCGAAGAACGAGCGCCCGACACCGTCGTCAACTGGCTGACGCAGGTCGGAGAAGAGGGCGACGAGGTCGTCGTGGTCATCGAGCCGGGGTTGCGCTGGCTCTTCGAACCTCTTCCGAACGCCCAGTGGCTGTCGCTCGAGGATGGTCGACACGCCGTCAAGTTCCGAGTCAGCCACGAGCTGTTCCTGGATCAGCTGATGCTCCGGGCCGGTGAGGGCGCCGTGGTGGCGACACCCAAGTTCGCCCGGGCCGGACACGATCTGGCCAAGAGGATCGCCGCCTCGTTGTAGCGACCGTTGGGCACTGAGGTGTCCAGTGATTCGAGTGTTACCACGTCGTTCCAATGACGTCAGTTACTTCACCAACGATCGGGCTTTGGAGATCGACGGCTTACGCGACGGAGAAGCCGGTTGGTGGCTCCGAGGAAGCGGCGACTCCAGCGATCCGCGCTCCGTCGGCGAGGTGCTGCGCACATCGCAACGATCGTCGGTCCTCGGCTACGACATCATCGTCGCCGCTCCGCGACCCACGTCCATTTTGTTGGCGGTCGATGCCGAACACGGGCCGGGCGTAGTCGCGGCACACCGCGCGTCGGTGGCCTCGGCTCTTGACTATCTCGAGCAGCACGCGCTGGTCGTGCGCGACCGGCGTGGCGGCGAGGACCGCGACCACTCGGGACGATGGACGGGCATCGTGGGATTCACGCACGGCGTGAATCGACACGGTGAACCGCATCTGCACGATCACGTGTTGGTCGGTGCGCTGCCCGAAGGATCGCGCACGGTGCTCGATAGCCGTGGCCTCTTCGCGCACCTCGTGGCCGCCGACGCTCTCTATCGAACGTCGCTGCGTCACGAACTCAGCGAGCGAACACCGTGGACGGCGTGGCGTTCCTTCGAAGGAGTGGAGCACGTCGTCGGTCTCGACGAGGGCTATCGAGCTCTCTGGGGCGGCCATCATTTCGATCGGGGTGAGAAGTTGCAGTGGCGGCGTCGTGACGCGCTGGACCGGTGGAGCGAGGACCGCTCTCGATTCGATGCTCTCGGCGTGATCGATCCGCCTGCGCGCGACCGTTCGACACTCGACGAACACACTTTTGCCGGAGCGTTCGAGGGCCGACCGGACGTCGCACGACGACATGTCATCACGGCTTGGTCCAACGCGGCGCAATTCGGTCAGAGTTCTACTTCCGTGACGCACGCCGTTGATTCGCTCTATCCGCAGCTGAACGGGGCGAGAGGAGTGCGTGAACCGTCGATCAGTGTCCGAGAGGCGAGGATGATTGCCCGGGTCCGCGAACGCGGCGCGCGACCACTCGCTAGCGCGGACCTGGAGCGATGGCGTCAGCGTTCGCGTGACGAGTCACGCTCGCGCACGGAACGCTCCAGGTAGCCGCGAAAACGATCGTGCGAGTGCGCTGGGGTCAACTCGATCCACTTCATCTGTTTGTTCGGGTCGAGGCCCATTGCGAAGCCGGACCGTCCGTGGGCGAGGTCGCTCATCGACGCGCGGTCGCGCTCGACCCAGCTGGAGGAGCGACCGGCGCGTTTACCCTTGCGGCTGAACTGGAGAGTGGGGGTTTCATAGAGCGAACGACCGGCGAGGCTGCGCAGCATCTCGAGCGTGGGTCGATCAGCAATCCCGGGCAGCACGACGGTGGTGGGGAAGAGCGATAGGAATCCCTCGGCGGATGTACCCCAACGACTCCGGGCCTGGGAGAGGTCCTGGAGGCACGCCAGGGTGAGTACTCCCTGGCCACCGCCCTCCGAGACGATGCTGGCGAGTCGAGGTAGTGGGGCCACGTTGGCCAGTTCATCCAGCGCCAAGAGGAGTCGGGCGCCTTGTTCGTGGCGGTCGTAGGTGGCGTGGACGAGCTCTTCGATGAGGCCGACGACCAACGGGATCGTGACGGCCTGGTGTCGGCTGGGCGCCACGATGTGGAGCTGGTGGGGACCACTCAGAAACGCATCGAGGTCGAGTGGGGCCTCGCGCGACGAGGTTCTCGCGGCGTCGGTGCGAACGCCGGCGAAGAGGCCCGACGTGGTGGACCAGATACTCGAGCGTTCGCGGTCTTCGGTGGCCAGCACTCCTCGAAGAAGTGAGACCGATGGGTGATGTTCGCCGTATCGTTCGGTGAGATCGCGCGCGATGTCGTCGCAACGTCGTTCGTCGACTCGTGACGCGAGTTGTCCCAGCGACTCGTTGCGAAGTGCGGTTGCGTGCAACAACGGTGCGACGAGTGCACCCGCACGTTCGGTCCAGTGATCGTCACTTCGATCGCCGCGACCGCGTCTGGCGATGTCGATAAGGCTGCGCGAAGCAAGAATTGCGCCGTCCCAAGAAAAACTTTGTCGAATCGGTGAGTAACCAATTCGATGCACTCCCGGTGGTGTGCGCACTGTTCCCGACGGATCGAACAGCAACGTCGCACCTTCGCGACGACTATTCGACATCAACGACACGACATCATTCTTCGTTGAAGTCACTACGCAAGAACGACCGGTGATCAGGAGATTCGGAACGACTATCGATGATGTTTTTCCGCTGCGACTCGGACCGAGCACGAGTGTCGAACGTTCGTCACCACTCGACGCATCACCGCGATCACCTCGACCTAAATAGATACCGACGTCGTTGTGCACAAAAAACATCTGTCGCAGAAAAACTTCGAAATGCTTGACATTGGTGTGTAAAGCGAGTGAACTTTTAGTTGTCCTTCTGCGGAGGAGGTGAAAGTTGAGTGAAACGTCCGTGTGACGGTTTTACGAAACGCTTTTCCGCGCTGGACCGTGCACTGCGATCAGTCGCCGTACAGCTGTGAAGTTGGGTGGTACATGAGCGAGTACACGTTTATCAATGCGGTACCGATTTCGAGAACACCACGGTGGTGGACTCGAGGTCCCAAATTGATTCAACGTTGAGTCCCAAGGAGGGAAAGTGGCACCAGCCGCGAAGAAGAAGGCTGTAGCCAAAAAGGCTCCAGCGAAGAAGGCCGCGAAGCGACCTGCAGCAAAGAAGAGGGCCCCTGCTAAGAAGGCTGCGAAGAAGCGTCCAGCAGCGAAGAAGGCCGCGAAGCGTCCAGCTGCGAAGAAGAGGGCCCCAGCTAAGAAGGCTGCGAAGAAGCGTCCAGCTGCGAAGAAGGCCGCGAAGAAGCGTCCTGCTGCGAAGAAGGCCGCCAAGCGTCCTGCCAAGAGGGCTGCCGCTAAGAAGTAGTCCTATCCCATCAGGGATTTGTGATTCGAGGGGGGCCGTTGGCCCCCCTCGAATGCCGTTATCGCTCTAGATCGCTCGGTTCGTCGACGTCGTAGCGCCAGGGACTGTCGGTGACCACGGTGAGGGGACAGCCAACTCGTTCGGCCTCTCGTTGGTGGAGCAACGCGGAATTCGCCCCGTAGGCGAAGTGGAAGTCGAGTCCCGTCGGCAACGACATCACGTTGGTTCCGAGCCCACGATGATCGGTGACGATCGTTACTCCGTCACCTGGATCGAACATTCTCAGCCCTTCGGGGTGTGCGAGGTCGCCGTGGACGATGATGAGGCGCTCAAATCGGCTCAGGAGGGCCCCATAGGCCCCTTGAACCGCACCGTTGAGGTCTTTCGCATCGGAGCGCACTACTTCGCATTCGAGCGCGTAAGCGAACTCAGAGATTTCGTCGCTCTCGCTCAAAACGATCGTGTGTCGGGGTTTGCAACTCGCGATGACCATCGTTGCGAGTCGTTTCGCCAGTTCGGTGATCGCCTGGGCATTGTCGACGCGAAGTCGTTCTTTGGCTAGGTCGAATCGTTTGAGTGGAATCACGATGGCGTCGTTCACGAATGTGCATTGTAGGGGAATGGCACTTCAGTACTGTTGAATCGTGACGACGTTGCAATCGGACTTGCTCGTCCACGAGCGAGCACTGTTAGATCGCGGTGAGATCGTCGTCGGCATCGATGAAGTCGGTCGCGGTGCCCTCGCGGGACCAATGGTCCTGGGCGCGGTCGTGTTGACGTCGCCGTCACCACCGCCCGAAACGTTGAACGACTCGAAACTGTTGACGCCACTTCAGCGCGAGGCTCTGATAGGTCCCCTCGAGCGCTGGGCCGCGGACTGGTCCCTCGGATCGGTGAGCGCCGATGAGATCGACGCGTGGGGACTTCGACTGGCGCTTGCGGTCTGTGCCACACGAGCGCTCGACGCGCTCTCGATTCGTCCGAGCGTGGCCCTCATCGACGGTTCGTTCAATCTCTTGCGCGCCCCACAGGACGTGCGCTTCGGTATCGAACCGGCGCCGGCCCTGACGTACCAATCGATGACCGCGACCACCCTGGTGAAAGGCGACCAGCGTTGCGCGTCGATCGCCGCCGCTTCGGTGTTGGCCAAGGTCCACCGGGACCGAGTAATGGTCGATTTGCACGAGCACTTCGTCGAGTACGGGTGGTCGAGCAACAAGGGCTACGGGGCGAAGACGCATCTGGACGCGATTCGCCGATTGGGCCAGACCGTCCATCATCGACATTCCTGGCAACTCCCCGAACTGACGGTCGAATAACCGAACTATTGAGGGCTTGGCAGGGACCCCAGCGCCCCGTTCAGATTTGGCCTGACGGTTATGATTGAAGACCATGCCGTCGTTGCTCTCCGTAAAGAATCTTCAGGTCAAATTCTCCACTCGGAAGTCATTCGTCACCGCAGTTGACAACTTCTCCATCAACATCGACCACGGCGAATGCGTCGGCCTCGTCGGCGAGTCCGGCTGCGGTAAGACCACTACGGGATTAGCGGTTATGCGGCTTTTGCCGGGTAACGGTCACATCACCGCGGGCAACGTCGAACTCGAAGGCGTCGACCTCTCATCGTTGAGCGAGAAGGAGATGCAGAGTCAGCGTGGTCAAACCGTGGCCCTGATACCCCAGGACCCGATGAGCTCGCTCAATCCCACCATGAAGATCGGGCGCCAGATCAGCGAGGGACTGCGAATCCATAACGACGCGACGGACGAAGAGGCGCGTAAACGCGCCTTGGAGGTCCTCGACATGGTCGAGATGCCCCGACCGGCTGAACGGCTGGATCAATATCCCTTCGAACTCTCCGGTGGCCTGCGCCAGCGCGTCATCATCGCCATGGGTCTCGTCTGCTCGCCGAAATTGCTGATCGCCGACGAACCCACGACTGCCCTCGACGTCACGATCCAGGCCCAGATCCTCGACATCATCGACACGCTCCGTAAGGATCTGCGCATGGGTGTACTGCTCATCACCCACGACATGGGCGTCATCGCGGGCCGCGCCGACCGCGTGGTCGTCATGTACGGCGGGAAGAAGGCGGAGGAGGCTTCGACCGTCGATCTCTTTCGTTCGATGCGCCACCCTTACTCGCAAGCGCTCTTGGCCTCCATGCCCAACCTCGAGAACGCCACCAAACATGAATTAGCCTCCATTGCCGGCCTGCCGCCGGACCTCTCGAAAGAGATCGTCGCGTGCCGCTTCGCGCCGCGTTGTCAATACGCCACGGATAAGTGCCGCGAGTTCGAGCCGGAACTCACCGGTCCCGAGGACCACGTGTTCGCGTGCTTCCATCCCGTGGACGGTCCCCGGCCCGTGGTGGTGCGAACCGAGACCCGTGCTGAAGTCGTAGCGAAGGCCCACGCCAACGAGTTACTTCGCGTCGAAGGGCTCACGAAGGAGTTCGCCGTGAAGGCCGGACTCATTCGTCACAAGGTTGGGGCGATCCACGCGGTCTCCAACGTCGCGTTCACCATCAATGAAGGCGAGACCTTCGGTCTCGTCGGAGAGTCCGGTTGCGGTAAGACGACGATTGGGCGGATGGTGGTGGGACTGGAGTTGCCGACGGCGGGGGAAGTCCTCTTCGACGGCAAGGTCGTCTCGTCGCACAAACACAAGCCCTCGCGAGCCGAGCGCCGCGAGCGCCAGATGATGTTCCAGGACCCCTACTCGTCGCTCGACCCGCGAATGAAGGTGTCCGAGATACTCGGCGAACCGCTGTTAGTGCAAGGTGATGGCACGAAGGCCCAACGTCGTGCCCGAGTGCGCGAACTGCTGTTAGCGGTCGGACTCGAACCGCTCGCTGCGGACCGCTACCCTCACGAATTCTCCGGTGGTCAGCGCCAACGCATCGGCCTTGCCCGAGCCCTCGCACTGAATCCCCGTCTCATCGTCGCCGACGAGCCGGTATCGGCCCTGGACGTCTCGATTCAGGCACAGATCCTTAACTTGATGAAAGAGTTACAGCGCGAGCACAATTTGTCCTACATCATGGTCAGTCACGACCTCGCCGTCGTCTATTACATGGCCGACACCATCGGTGTCATGTACCTCGGCAAGATCGTGGAGATTGGTGACGCGGAGTCGGTCTTTCGTCACTCGGCCCACCCGTACACGCAGGGACTGCTCAACGCGGTGCCCGTGCCCGACCCGGTCGAGGCGCGCGCGCGTCACGGTAAGCAGGTGACCGGTGAACTGCCCTCGGCGGTGAACCCGCCGTCGGGATGTCGTTTTCGAACTCGTTGCGAGTATGCCCAAGACATATGTGCGAATGAGGAGCCGTTGTTACGGGACTTCGGTCCGAGCCAACAGGCTGCGTGTCACTTCCCGTTGCAGACCCCGGTCTCGATTGCCGCCAAGGTCGCGCAGTAAGCACTGGGTGCCGGCCCGGCGGGCCAGCACCGCTTAACGATTAGCGCTCGAGAAGGCGTACTTCGAAGCAGTCGCGCAGAGCGTCACCGATGTAATTGATCGACACCACCACGAGGATGAAGATCAGCGCCAATGGGTAGATCTCCCACCAGAAGCCGTTTTGAATCTGGGACGTTCCAGCTTGGAGCATCGTGCCCCAGTCCGTCGGCGGAGCCTGGATGCCAAGTCCCAGGAACCCCAACGCCGAGAGGAACAAGATGGCGTCGGCGATCGAGAACGTCGCCACCGTCACGATGTTGCTGATGGAGTTCGGGAAGACGTGGCGGCGAATGATGTGCCACTTACGTGCGCCCATGGCGGTGGCGGCCTGTGAGTATTCGAGGTTACGAATGAGCAGCGCGTCACCTCGAATGATGCGGGCGTTGCCCCACCACAGAGTGAAGCCGATGATACAGATGAGAAAGACCGTGGAACGGTTGAAGATCGAGATCAGGGTGATCAAGAGGAAGATGTAAGGGATCGAGAGGAAGGCGTCGATGACGCGCATCATGATGGTGTCGGTCACGCCGCCGGCGAAGCCGGAAATCATGCCGTAGGTGGTACCCACGACGATGGTGATAAAGCCCGCGAAAAAGCCCAGCGTCAGCGAGTATTCGCCGCCGAAGAATATGCGTCCCAACTCGTCGAAGCCGCCGCTGTCGGTGCCGAGCCAGTGGTGCCATGACGGGGGCTGGTTCCAAACCTGGCCAAAGGTGAGGGCCTGGTCGGTCTGGTTCGTCGGGTGGAAGATCGGTACGAGGAAACACGCACCAATGGTGATTAACAAGAAGAGCACCGACGCGACCGCCAGTTTGTTGTGCACGAAGATGCGCAGGCGCTGCTTCCACATGGGGACAATCTGGTCATCCGCATTCAAGTTGATCGGAGTGTCCGGGGGCTCGAGCAGAGCCACGCGTTCGCGTTCGCGTTCAGTGAGATCGGTCACCGGCTGTTCCCTTCGATTCGTATTCGCGGATTGACGAGGCCCAGGGCGACGTCAGCCAAGAGGTTGCCCAGGAGCGTCAATATGGAAACGAGAAGGGTGATGCCGAGGACCGTCGGCAGGTCGAGATTCGTTGCCGCGAAGACGGTCTGGATTCCTAAGCCTTCGTAATTGAAGACGCTCTCAATAATCAACGCTCCCCCCAAGAGCGCGGGAATGGAAAGTCCCAAGAGCACGATGATCGGCCCCAAGGCGTTGCGAAACGCGTGCTTGAACAACGTGCGACGACTACTGCAGCCCTTGGCCTTGGCGGTGCGAACGTAGTCCTGCACCAGTACCTCGAGGACCGTGCCACGCATGTAACGACTGAGGCCGGCCACTGAGAGCATCGTCAATGCGGCCACGGGCAGGATGAATCCCTTGGGGTCCGTGAAAATCGCCCACGCCTGCACGCCTTGGGGGGGTGAGTTGGGTAGGTGCGGCCAGTGGAAGCTAAAGGCGTCCAGCAACAGCATGGCGAGCAAGAAGTTCGGCATGGCGTAGAGAACGAAAGCAACGCCCGTGGCGGTGTAGTCACCAACGGTGTTGCGACGAGAAGCCTGGTAGATCCCGAGCGGAATCGCGATGATGGTGGTCAAGATCAACGAGACGGCGGCCAACCAGATCGTTCGCGGCACATAGAGGCTGATGATTCCCCACACCGAGGCATTCTCCTTATAGGAACGGCCTAGGTTGAAGTGGAAGAGGACCTGGGTGAAGTAGGTCCAGAATCGGTGGAAATACGTCGCGTCCATCCCGTGCTGCTTGGCCCACACCGCCACGTTGTACGGCGTTGCTTTGGTGCCGAGCACGGTGTAGGCCGGAGCTTCAATTCCGTGAACCTGAAAGTAGGGAAGGCTGAATGTGAACAGCATCACAATCATCAGGACGAAGAACGACTGAATGATTCGTCGAATGACGTAGGCGAACACGCGAGGAAGTCTACCAGCGCATTATCAGTGGAATCTTGGCATGGCCCGGAGACGTCCAATGATTGAGAGCCTTCGAGACATTAAAAAGGGCCCCCTTTCGGGGGCCCTTTTTAATGGACCTTGCGGTTCCGTTGAATCTCTACCAGTAGTAATACTCCGGCATGAAGTTCAGGATCGGGCTGCCAACAAAACCAATCCTGCTGTGCAGCGTCTTGATGGTCTCAGCGGTCGGCGTACCTTCTGGTTGGTAAAGCACCGGGAGGTTCTGCGCGGCGTAGGCCCCGTACGCGGTCAGGTTGGAGTGACCGAAGTCAGTCCCGTGGATGAGCGATGTCATCGTCGGGCTGTTGTACTGACCAACGTTGAATCCACCGCCGACGGCGAAGAGTGTCTCACCGGTCGGGAAGTAGTTCGGAACGAAGGTCCAGCCGCCGCCCCAGAAGCACATCTGGAAGTCAGATCCACTGGAGCAGTCCCCGATCACGGCGTTGAACGACTCGGTCGTGGTAGCGACCTTGATACCGACCTGAGCCCAGTCCGAGACTTCCGCGGTGACCTCTTGGGTAAGAGCCGGCGAACCGCTTGCGTAGACCAACTTGATGTTCATCGCGTAACCCGACGTAATGTTCGCGCCGCACTGGTTCGAACCGGTGCCCGGGCTGGTGCAGGTCATAACGCCGCCCGACAAAGTCCAACCGTGTGAGGTCAACAGAGCTTTCGCGGCCGTGAGGTTAAACGGATACGGGTTAGCCGGCGCCTTGCCCAACGATGCTGGAACGATCGCGGGCAGTGCCGAGTAGGACGGGAAGCCGTAACCCTTGAAGACGTTGTTGATCACGCCGTTCTGGTCGGTCGCGTCTTGCATCGCCTGGCGGAAGTACAGCTGGTTGATCAAGTCAACCTTTGAATCCGTCGTCGCGAAGTTGTACGGCGCGTAGTTGAAGCCCCAGATGATGCCGGTCTGGAGGTTATAGCGCGACGCAATGTTGCCCCAGTTGGGTCCGACCTTGCCCGGCGCGGGCGCCGGCGAGGTGAGCACACCCGGGTCAACGTATCCGAGGTCGATCTTGCCGGCCTGCAGGTCATTCTCTTCCGCCTGGGTCGTCGTGTAGGCGATTTCCTTCACGTACTTGATCTTCGGCTTTACCGGACCGGAGTAGTGCGGGTTCGGCTGGAACGTCAGGTTGCCCAGGTTGTCGAATGAGGTCAACTTCCACGGACCAGTGTCACCACTCTGCCAGAGCTTGCCGGCGTACGAGTTGGTCTGGCTCGAGAGGTTGTTCAGGTAGTTGTAGACGTTGGTGCAAGCAACCTTGGTCGCAGCGCCGCCGTAGGCTCCCGTCGCACACGAGGACCTCGCGCCGGCCGCATTGGTGACGTCCCATGAGTCCGGGAACGGCGTGATCTGGTCGAGGTAGTTGTTAGTGATCCACAACGGGTTGACAGCGGTCTTGAAGTTAATCCTGACCGACATCTTCGTGTGGGTGACACTGGAGACCTGGTCGGGGATACCGTAGCCCGGGTTGTAGCCCCAGAAGTCCTGCGGAAGCGCCTTGTACATGTTCAAGAAGAACATGAGCGACTGGGCGTTCACCGTCTGGCCGTCTGCGAACTTCCAACCCTTCATGTTGATCGTCACCGTCTTGTTGCCGTGTGAGTACGCAGGGTTTTTAGCAAGTGAAAGCTTCGGGACTAGCGAAACGCTGCCGCCGATGCCGAACCAGTAGAGAGGCCGGAACATCTCGTCCTGGAACTGGTTGATGTTGTCCACCGAACAGTACTGACACGACTCATAAGGGAAGATCCAGTTCGGATTAGCGCCAGCACCTTCTGCGAACGTCAAGGTTCCAGAAGCGGAGCTTGCACCGCTCACTGTCGGAGCAATGAGACCTAGCGAGAGCGCGCAGGCCGAAAGGCCTACCGTCACCGCTAGTCGAAGTTTGCGTCCAAAATGCATATTTAATGTCCTCCCAGTACCACCAAAGTGGTCACATTTGATTTGTCTTTCCATCACACATGGATTAGTGGCAACTGTATCCGCAATTGCGAGTCGGAGAATGTGCACCCCGGGCGAAAAGTGATTTTTTTCGTCTGTCGATTTCGTTGTTATTGCAACAAGATCGCCTTGGTTACGCAAGAAATCGCTGAAACGCCTGATTGATGGTCGTTTGGGCCCATACAAAGATGGGACCACGGCGTGACCGCTTGTCGAGGTTTGACGAGATATCTGAGAGCGAGTCTGTTTCGGATCAAGGACAAGGTTTGAGATGTGGTGGATCGTCGAGACTTAAAAGTGAAAGTACTCCGGCATGAAGTCGCCCAAGGGATTCGGTGCAAATCCAACAGAACTCTTGAGGACACGCGCGACCTCGCCAATTGAATTGGCCTGCGGCTGATAGAGCACAGGCAACTGCAGGGCAGCGAAGGTGGCGTAGGCGCTCAAATTGGAGGTGCCGTAAATCGAGCCTTTGATCAGTGATGTCATCTTAGCGTTGACGTAGGTCCCAACGTTGAAATCTCCACCGGGTAAGAACAGCGATTCACCTGAGGGATAGTCACTCGGCACGTACGACCAGCCATAGCCCCACGCGCATATCTCGAACGGCTTGGAGCCAGTGCAGTCGCTGATCACGTTATTAAAGGTGTCAGTGCTGTGAGTGATCTGGATGCCGAGTGACTGCCAGTTGACGATTTCCGACGTGAGCGTTTGGTCGAGCGACGCAGAGCCAGCGGGCCAGACGACGTTGAAGGTGAGTTGATAGCCCTGGGCAATGCTCGCGCCGCACTGTCCGGTGCCGGTGCCCGGACTCGTGCACGTCTGGACGTCGTTCACCAGTGTCCAACCGTGCGAACTCAACAACGTACGAGCGGCCGCCAAATTGAACGGATACGGGTTGACGATTCGTTTGCTCAACGTCCTCGGCGTGCTCGGAGGAAGGGGACTGTCGATCGCCGAACCGTAACCCTTGTCAGCGATCTCGATGATGCTGCGCTGGTCGACTGCGTATTGGAGGGCTTGGCGGATATAAAGCTGATCGACCGCGGCTGCGTTGGGGTCCGACGATGTGAAGTTGAAGGCGGCGTAGTTGAATCCCCACGTGGAGCCCGTGACGATGGAATAGCGCGACGCCAGGGCGATCCAATTTGGTCCGACGTGGCCGGGTGCCGGTGCCGCGTTGGCGAGGACGCTGGGGTCGATATAGCCAAGGGAGAGATTGTGGTTCAGAAGGTCGCTCTCTTCCCCCTGGATCGTCGTGTAGGCGATCTCCTTGACGAAACGCACTTGCGCCCGCTGCGGTCCCCGATACTTGTAGTTGGGCTGGAAGGTGGCGTTGCCATTCGCGCTGAAGGCGCTGAGTCGCCAGGGACCGTCATCACCTCCCTGCCAAAGGTCACTCGCAAACGTCGACGTCGTCGAACCTTGCTTCGTCAGGTAGGCCACGACCGCGTTACACGCGGCGTTAGTACTGGCCGCGCCGTAGGTGCCGTCCGCGCACGTCGAGGTCTGCGAGCTTGACGTGCGATCCCAGCGATCGGGCATCGGTGTGATCTGCGAGAGGTAATTGTCCAGTATCCAGTTCGGATTGACCGACGTCGTGAAGTTGATGCGAACCGTATTGCCGTGTCCCGCCGCGCTCTTCACCTGGTCCGGTATTCCGTATCCGGCGTTGTAGCCGCAGTACGCGGTCGGATCGGCCTTGTACATGTTGAGAAAGAACATGACCGAACGTGCGTTGACCATCTGTCCGTCGGCGAAGCGCCATCCCTTCATCGTGATGGTCACCGTCCGGTCACCATGGGAGAAGGTCGGCCGATCGGCGAGTGAAATCGACGGTTCGAATTCGGACGAACCGGCTAGTCCGAACCAAAACAGCGGTCGGAACATCAACATTTGAAACTGATTGATGTTGTTGAGCGAGGCGTAGGCACAGCCCATGAAGGGAAAGATGAAGTTGGGATTAGCCCCTGGCGTCTCGGCGAAGGTGATCGTGCCCGATGGTTGAGCGGTGACACTTGCCGACGCCGGAGGAAACGTGAACGCCACACTGGCGAGTACCAACGCGGCAACGGCGAGGCGAAGGGAATGTCCAACGTTCATAAGGTTTCAGCCCGCGCCACCGGAGTGGCCATAGTTACGGCACCCGCAACTGACGGGTCTTTTTACTTTACCGGGCGGGCTTTACGCTCCAATGGTCAGGAAAGTGCGGACGAGATGATCGAATCGATCTCGGGACTCTCGAAACTGAAACCGGCGTTGAGCAGTGCTGCGGGCACGACTCGTTGACTGGCCAGGACCGCGCCTTTGGCGAGTTCGGTACCGAGTACGACGTCGAGCGCTCGTGACGGCACACGTAGTAGAGCCGGTCGATGCAGGTAACGCGCCAGCACTTTCGTGAAGTCACGATTCCTCACGGGAGCGGGAGCGACGAGATTGAACGGCCCGCTTCTTCGGTACTCGAGGAGGAATATGATGGCTCGCACTTCGTCTCGCAACGAGATCGGACTTACCCATTGTTGCCCAGTCCCCAGAGGACCGCCGAGGCCGAAGCCGAAGAGTGGTAGTTGTCGTTTGAGCGCCCCGCCTCGACGAGACATGACGATGCCGGTGCGAAAATGTGCGACCGTGGAACCCGATTGCTCCAACGGCGTCGTCGCGCCCTCCCACTCGGTGCACACTTCGGCGAGGAAATCGTCGCCCTTGGTCGATGATTCGTCGAGCACTTCGTCGCCCCGAGATCCATAGATACCTATCGCCGAGGCGCTGGCCAATAACGGTGTGCCCGACGATTCATTGAGGAGCCGCACCAGCAATGTCGTAGCCTCGCGCCGTGATCGTCGTATCTCTTCTTTGCGCGATTGCGTCCATCGGTGATCGGCGATGCCGGCGCCGGCGAGGTTGATCACCGCGTCGAAGCCGCCGACGCGTCGCAGGTCGTGATCGTCGACCAGAGCACGCGAAGGGTCCCATCGAATCGTGTCGCCTGGTTGTGGCGGAGTGTCCGGTCGAACGAAACTAATTACATGGTCGTCACGTTCGACCAACGCCGCCACGACTGCCGATCCGATGAAACCTGACGATCCCGTTACACCGACGCGCATGTGTCGTCCCACAGTTCACTGATCAGCGCCGCGAGTTGGTCGGGAACTGCCAGATGCGCTCCGTGCGCCGCGTTGAACACCTGCCCACTGGTGATGATCGGGTTGAGTGAGGCGAGTTTGACGCTGAGTGACTGGTAGAAGTCCGGATTCACGACATCACCATACGTGTAGACCGCAGGTGTTCGCAGCTGCGCAATATCGAAAGGCGGCGTCGGACCATGCAAACTGGTGAGATCATCCAGGAGTGCTGGGCCGTCGAGTCGACGAACGTCACGTTCCTTCTCACTCAGGCGTTCCCACGCAACGTCCGAAACCACGCGGCGGAAGAACTTCTCGGCTTCTAGTGCTGGATCGTTACTCAGTGGATTCCTGGTCCCGTTTCGACGAAGGATCCACGGCAGGGGCGCCTCGTAAGTGATGACGAGTTTCGAAATCGTCGAGTCCGCGATGGCGGTACCCAAGGCCACGACACCGCCGTAGCTGTGACCGAAGAGGATTATCGGCCGGCCGGTTTCTTCATGGTGGGCGAGGGCCAGGAGGTCACCGATATGGTTCTGCAGTCCGAGCGGGGCGAGAGAGCGCGAACCTTGATAGCCGCGACGATCGTACGTGACAAGGTCGAAACGATCGGTTCGGCGCGCCAGCCGGGCGAACGATCCGCCTCGGTCCAATCCGCCGTGGATGCAAATGATCGTGGCTTCGGGTCGATCGACTCGTCGTTCGGCGACCGCGAGTCCCGGTACCGGTGACGTAGCGAGCACGTGCAGTCCGTGCGGAGTGGACGTGGAACTCATCTACGCGAAACTACCCGGTCCAACCAGGGGGTCAACCTCAGGAATAATGGCGTTTGACCCCTAGGCTGGAGATCGTGACTACGTCTTCCGATTCATCGTCGACTCGCGCGAGTAAGGGCTCATTCGGCCCCAACGCGTGGCTGGTCGATGACATGTACGACCGATTCCTGGCCGATCCTAACTCGGTGGCCGAGAGTTGGCGAGAGTTTTTTGCCGATTACCAGCGCTCGACCGTGCCGAACGTCGCGACGTCGGCGCCTCCGGCTGTTGCAGCGACTACCGGGGTCGTTGCACCCGAAATCGACGCCGGCGCCGCCCCCCTTCGTGGGGCCGCCGCGCGCATCGTCGCCAACATGGAGGCCAGTCTCTCGGTTCCCACGGCAACCAGTGTTCGCACGGTGCCGGCGCGCCTTTTGGAGATCAATCGAACGGCGCTTAACAATTCGCTCTCAAAGTCGAGCGGCGCCAAAGTCTCCTTCACTCACTTCATCGCCTACGCCATCATTAAGGGTCTGGCACAGATTCCCTCGATGAACGCATCATTCGTCGAGGCCGTTGACAAAAAGGGCACACCGGGGATCCGGCGCCACGAACACGTCGGTCTCGGCTTAGCCGTTGACGTGGAGCGTCCGGACGGCTCGCGCAACCTCTTGGTCCCGGTCATACGTGATGCCGACATGATGGACTTTCGCATGTTTCTGTTGGCCTACGAAGACCTCGTGCGAAAGGTCCACTCATCGAGTTTTGGCGCCGATGACTTCGTGGGCGCCACAGTATCGCTCACGAACCCCGGAACGCTCGGCACTGTGCAGTCAGTGCCGCGACTGATGGCCGGTCAAGGTGCGATCTTTGGTGTCGGCGCGCTCGGGTGGCCGGCGGGTTTCGAAGCGGCCGATCCGCGCGCCCTTGCGGAACTCGGAGTCGGAAAGGTCTTGACCCTGACCTCGACCTACGACCACCGCATCATTCAAGGAGCCGAATCCGGACTGTTTTTGAAATACGTCGCAGAATGTCTTACCGGCCAACACGATTTCTACGACGAAGTCTTCGCTTCACTCGGCATCCCGTACGAGCCGGCGCGTTGGGCCGCCGACCGCAATCCCTCACTCAACGACGGTGATAACGAGCGCATCTTGAAGCAGATTCGCGTTCAAGAGCTCATCAACATGTACCGTGTGCGCGGTCATCTGGCCGCGCATCTCGACCCGTTGCACAGCGATCCGCCGCCGCTGCACGCCGAACTCGACATTGCGTACTACGGGCTCACCATGTGGGACTTGCAGCGCACCTTCGTGGTCGATGGTCTCGCCGGTCGCAGTGAGGCAACGCTCGACGAGATCCTGTCGATCCTGCGCGAGGCCTACTGTCGAACGACGGGCATCGAGTACGGCCACATCATGGATCCCGAACAGAAGCGCTGGATCCAGGATCGCGTCGAAGGCGTGAGTTCGGCGATGACCGTGGACGAACAGCACCACTTACTCGAGGCGCTCAATGCGGCCGAGGTCTTCGAACGCTTCTTGCACTCGCGCTACGTCGGTCAGAAGCGATTCGGCCTCGAAGGCGCGGAGTCGACCATCGTCGCCTTGCAAACGATCCTCGACGTCGCGGCCGACGAAGGTATCAAAGAGGCCGTGATCGCCATGGCCCACCGGGGCCGTCTCAACGTGTTGGCCAACGTGGTCGGCAAGTCCTACAGCGACATCTTCTCGGAGTTCGAGGGGAACCTGGACCCCGAGAGTGTCCAGGGGAGCGGCGACGTCAAATATCACAAAGGTGCGCGCGGCGAGTTCAAGAATCCGCGCGGTGCGTCGATCGACGTCTCCATGGCATCCAATCCGTCGCACCTCGAAGCAGTTTCGCCGGTGGTCGAAGGGATTGTTCGCGCGAAGCAAGACCTTTTGGTCCGACCGGGTGACGGGACCGACAACGATCATCGGAACGACTTCTACCCGTACCTCGCACTCCTGATTCACGGCGACGCGGCCTTCGCCGGGCAAGGCGTCGTCGCCGAAACACTCAACATGAGCCAACTTTCGGGCTATCACATCGGCGGCGCGATCCACATCGTGATCAACAACCAAGTCGGCTTCACGACCGCGCCGGAGTCGGCGCGCTCCAGCGTCTATCCCACGGACGTGGCGAAGATGATCCAAGCGCCGATCTTCCACGTCAACGGCGACGACCCCGAGGCGTGCATGCGAGCCGCACGTCTCGCCTATGACTACCGCCGCACTTTTCAACGCGACGTCGTACTCGACATCGTCTGCTATCGACGTTTCGGTCACAACGAAGGCGACGACCCGAGTTACACGCAACCCCAGATGTACAAGATCATCGACCAGATGCGCTCGGTGCGAAAGATCTACACCGAGACCTTGGTGCGCCGAGGAGATCTTTCCATTGACGAAGCCGAAGCGGCTCTGAACGATTTCAACGAACGACTTCAAAGCGTGCTCGACGAGGTGCGCACGGTGCCGGTGCCCGAGCTCGATGGTGTGCCGTTCGTCGAGGTGCCGGTGGACGCTCCCGCACCCGAGACCGGCGTCGATCGCGCAACGCTTATCAAAATCGCTCACGCCACGATGCGTGCGCCGGAAGGCTTCACGATCCACCCCAAATTGGAACGCCAGTTTGCCCAACGCAAGGTGTTGCTCGACGCGGGCGAAATCGATTGGTCACTCGGCGAGGCCATGGCCATCGGCTCCCTGGTCGAGTCCGGCGCCAACGTTCGACTGATCGGCCAGGACTCTCGTCGCGGTACGTTCTCACAACGCCATGCCGCCTTGATCGATTACAACAATGGCGCGCAGTTCGTGCCGCTGGCCAGTTTGAATTCCAAAGGATTCTTCACGGTGCGCGATTCGTTCTTGAGCGAATATGCAGCGCTCGGTTTCGAATACGGCTACTCCGTTGAAGCACAGAACACCTTGGTGGCTTGGGAGGCGCAGTTCGGCGACTTCATGAACGGCGCAGAGATCATCATCGACAACTTCCTAGTCGCGGCCGAGGACAAATGGGGCCAGTTGGCCAGCCTGGTGATGTTGCTACCTCACGGGTACGAAGGACAGGGTCCCGAGCACTCGAGCGGTCGTCTCGAGCGGTTCCTAACGCTCTCGGCGCGCAACAACATCCGCGTCGCCCAGCCGACCACTTCGGCGCAGTACTTCCACTTGCTGCGATCACAAGTTCTTCGCGCTCATCCGACGCCGCTCATCGTCTTCACGCCGAAGTCGATGCTGCGAGCGGTGCAAACGCGTTCCAACATTTCTGAGTTCGAACAAGGATCGTTCCGCACGGTGATCGATGACGTCGTCGAGGACGCCGCGCTCGTCACGCGAGCGGTACTCGGGTCCGGCAAGATCGCGCACGAGGCGATCGGTCGTCGCGACGAGACCGGGGCCACGAGCGTGGCCATCATTCGGGTCGAACAGCTCTACCCCTGGCCGCGCGCCGCGATCGATGCGACGTTGGCGCGGTACCCGAACCTCCACGAGGTGCTGTGGCTGCAAGAGGAACCCGAGAATATGGGGGCCTGGCCGTTCGTCCACTTACAGATGCACTCGCAGTTGCGCGGGATGAACGTGCGCCACGTGGCGCGCGCCGAATCGGCCAGTCCGGCGACGGGCAGTGGTCTCATCCACAGCGCCGAGCAGGTCGACCTTTTGGTACGAGCCCTCGGGTGAGTTCGGCGCGATCTCGTGTGCGGGTCGTCGTCGACGGCTCGAATTTCGCTACCGAAGGACGCGTAACACCAAGCCTCGCGCAGTTGGACGAAGCGGTTCGAGCCTTCATCGAAGAGCACCCGAACGCTGAAATGATCGTGGTGGCCGACGCCAGTTTCGAACACCGCGTGGCGCCCAGCGAACGCACCCATTTCAAGGACGCTGAGCTGGCCGGCGAGATCGTGACGCCTCCGGCCGGGGCAATCGGGCGCGGCGACGCGTTCATCTTGAAAATCGCTGACCGCATCAAGGGCGTGGTGTTGAGTAATGACTCGTTCCAGGAGTTCCACGACGAATATCCGTGGCTCTTCGACGAAGGTCGACTCATTGGTGGCAAACCGGTCAAGGGTGTGGGTTGGGTCTTCACCCCGCGCTTGCCCGTGCGAAACACCAAGACTTCGAGAGCGGTGAAGAAACTCTCGGTGACACTGTCCGACGGCAAGAAACCATCCATCGGCACGACTCTGACGCCGGTAAAGGCGGTCAAAACCAAGAAGGCGCCCGCGAAGGCAGCGAAAGTGCCGCGGAAGGCGAAGAAGGCGATCAAGATTGACGAATCGCCGAAGAAGATTGCCAAGGCAACGAAGAAGGCGCTGGTGAAGGTCGCCAAGGCACCACCGAAGCCAAAAAAGACAGCCAAGTCGAGCGCTGCGCCGGAGACCGCTGCGTCGGCCCCCGCAGTCGCCCTTCGACGGGGACGTCATCCCGTTAACCCGGAGGCAGATTTCGCGCTCTTTCGAAGTGCTCACCGGATCGGCTCGCGCGTCGAAGGCGAAGTGACGGCCTTCACTTCGCACGGGGCGGTGATCAAAGTCACACTAAAGAACGGTCAAACAATCGAGTGCTACGCGCCTACGACAGGGCTCGGCGAACCGGCACCGGCGCGCGCGCGCGACGTGTTGAAGCGCGGAGATCGACGTACGTTTCGACTCGTCAACGTTGACCCCGAACGTCGCATCGCGGAGTTGGCACTTCTATGAGCCCGCTCTCACTGAATCCCAGTGACTGGCTGCCGCACCGGCCACCATTCCTCTTGCTCGACGAGATGCTCAGCATCGAACCCGGAATACGGGCGAGCGGACGCTGGACGTTGACGGGAGACGAATGGTTCTTCCCTGGGCACTTTCCCGGTCGTCCCACGACCCCCGGTGTCTTATTGCTGGAATCACTCGCGCAGTGCGGCGCGGTCGCGGTGCTCTCCGATACCAAGTACGCCGGACGCTTACCACTTTTCGGTGGAGTTGAACACGCTCGATTCCGGCGACAGGTCCTGCCCGGTGACGTGGTCGAACTGGAGTGCGAGATGACGCACCTCTCAGCTCGCGGGGGTAAGGGCCACGGGCGCGCGACCGTGGGCGGCAAGATCGCCGTAGAAGCCGACCTACTTTTCATCTTGGCGGACGCTACATGAGGGTGGCGACCTGGAACGTCAATTCGTTGACGGCGCGTCAGGCGCGCGTCGAGACGTGGCTGGCCGCTCGCAGCCCCGACGTCGTCATGATTCAAGAGACCAAACAGAACGACGCCAAGTTCCCATTTCAAGCACTTGCCGATCTTGGCTATGAGAGCGCGCACTACGGCCAGGGTCAGTGGAACGGTGTGGCTATCCTCTCGAGGGTCGGGATCGAAGACGTGACAAGAGGATTCGGCGACGACGATCCCGAGGCGCGAATCATCGCCGCAACTTGCGGAGGGCTGCGCGTCGTGTCGTGCTACGTGCCCAACGGCCGCGCGCTCGACAACCCGCACTACATGTACAAGCTTCAGTGGCTCGAGAAGCTCCGCGAGATGGTCACCGCGCGTGACGTTGGACAGTCCATCGTCGTGGGCGGTGACTTCAACGTGACGCCGACCGATCTCGATTGCTACGACCCTTCGCTCTTCGTCGGCGCGACCCACGTGAGCGAGCCGGAACGCGAAGCATTGCGGGCCTTAGAAGCGACGGGACTGACCGATCTCACTCGAGCGCTCCACCCCGACGAGCCGAGCTATTCGTGGTGGGACTATCGCAACGGTTCGTTCCATCGAGGTTGGGGACTGCGCATCGACCTGCTCTTCGTGGATCAGGCGCTGCTGGCCAAGGCGTCCGCCAGCTACGTGGACCGTGATGAACGAAAGGGCGAGAAGCCATCGGACCACGCGCCCGTCGTCGGTGAGTTCAACCTTTAACTCAGCCCTTTGGGCAGTACCGCTTCGATGAACGTCGGACCGGGCGTCGAATACGAACGTTGCAAAGACTTCACCAGTTCGTCGGCGGACGTCACGCGCACGCTGGGCACACCCTGTCCGGCTGCGAGCGCGCCGAGGTCGAGCGTAGGATCGTCGATCTCGAGCATTCTCTGACTCGTCGAGCCTTCACCGATCACCCCTACTCGTTGTCGCTCGAAATTCAGTACGGCGTAACTTCGATTGGAGAGGGCGACGACCGTCACGTCGAGACCTTCGCGTGCCATGGTCCAGAGCGCTTGGAGTGTGTACATCATGGAACCATCGGCCTCGAGCGCGAGTACTCGTCGCCCGGTTCCGACAGCGGCGCCGAGTGCGAGTGGTAGCCCCATTCCAATGGCGCCACCGGTGAGGGTCATCCAGGTGTGTCGAGGCGAAGATCGCGACGCACCGTAGAAATGCACTCCGGCTGTGTTGGACTCGTCGCTCACGACGACGCCTTCGGGCAACGTTGCGGCGAGGGCCGCGGCCAACGAGTGCGTCGTGAGCTCTCCGGTCGGGACCGAGGGAGGTTCCTCCACGCTTGTCGCGATCGGAGCCGCACCAAGGGCGTCGACCAGCAATTGGAGTGCGCTCAAGGTGTCGATTCCCGGTGGTGCGACATCGATCAACTCGCACTCGGGTGCGCGAAGTTCGCTCGCCACGTTGGGATAGGCGAAAAACGACACGGGATCGCGAGATCCGAGCGTCACCAATGCGTCGACGTCTTTGAGTTGCGCCAACGCGAACTCCGCGACATAAATGAGTCGTTCGGGACTGGCAACGCCCGCACCGCGTTCCATGATGGTCGGGAACGTTTCGACGATGAGCTTGGACGACGTCGCGAGCGCGATACGTTCCGCGAGGTTCAACTGCACAGCGTCGAGGGCCGTGCCGCCGACCAACAGTGCCGTCCTCTTGGACCGAAGAGCCTGGACCGCGCGGGCCACATCGCGTTCATCGGGCTCAGCGAACGAAGGTCGCGGGGCAACTGGCCACGAGGCCGGTATCGCCGAGAGCTCATTCCAGGACACGTCGGCGGGGAGGATCAAGGTGGCGATCCTTCCGGGAGGTCCGTAGGCGGCTCGAAGTGCATCGGCCGCATCGTTCGCGACGTTATCGCTGCTCATCGTGGTGCGGTGCCAGCCATCGAGGGCCGAGGCCAGGGCACCGATGTCACTCTGGAGAGGGGCGTCGTAATGCGAGTGGTAGGTGGCGTGATCACCGATGATGTTGAGTATCGGCACGTGCGCTCTCCTGGCGTTGTGGAGATTTGCCCAACCGTTCGCAAGTCCTGGTCCTAGGTGCAACAAGGTGGTCGCTGGAGAGTTGGTCACGCGCGCGTACCCGTCCGCCGCCCCAGTGGCGACGCCTTCGAACAGACACAGGATGCCGTGAACGTCAGGGAAGTCATCCAGTCCCGCGACGAAGTGCATCTCGGAGGTACCGGGATTGGCGAAACAGGTCGTGATGTTGTTCGCGCGCAGGGTCGCGAGCAAAGCGTGAGCACCGTTGATGGGCGTCATTCAAACTTCGAATCGTCGAGTGATCGAACTGACGATTTAATCAAAGAGTTCGGGATCGGTTTTGATGATGTCGTCCCACAGCGGTTGGAACGAGAACCAACCCGCGAGCGGATAGCCGGTCTGCTCACGGGTGTAGCTCGCGTCGTCGGCGTTTACCAGTAGGGGAGTGCCGGCCGCTTCGGCCAACAATTGCGCTTGGCACGATCGTTCCATCGTGATGAACCACCACGCCGCTTCGTCGACGGTCTTACCCACGGTAAAGAGTCCGTGGTTCTGGTGAATGGCGGCCTTGTAGTCGCCGAGGCCTTTGGCCAGGATTCGACCGCCCTCTTCGTCCAACACGATGCGACCGCCGCCTTGGGACACGAGGGCATGGTCCTCGAAGAAGATGCAGGCGTCTTGCGTAATGGGGTCAAGCTCTCGTCCGAGCGATGAGAACGCCTTGCCGTAGACCGAGTGGGCGTGCGCCGCGGCGACAACGTCGGGTCGCGCCGCGTGCACGGCCGCGTGGATAACGAAGGCCGCGCGGTTGACAGGACGTTTGCCCTCGACCACCTGACCTTCGTGATTGACAAGGATCAAGTCCGAGACTCGGATGTGACGAAAATTCATGCCGAAGGGATTGACCCAGAAGTGATCCAGCAGTTCGGGGTCGCGAGCCGTGATATGCCCGGCGACGCCTTCGGAGAAGCCCAATCTGCCAAAGATGCGAAGTGCGCCGGCGAGGCGTTCTTTGCGGTGACGTCGTTCGGCTTCGAGGGTGTCGAAAGTGGGCGGAAGGTTGAGGACCAACTGAGATTGGTTTTCGCTGAATCGATTCACCACGTCAGTCATTCGCTACCTCCGACTCGTCACTCGAACGCATCATACCGGAGGTCCTTGGCGCAACGACTTCGGTGGTTCGGCGGGGGCGAGCGCATCGGACGACTCAAGCTCGGCGCGAATGGCGGCGAGGCGAGCTCGTCGCGCGTCACCGGTAAGCGGCGCGTTGCGCGCTTCGATCGCGGCGATGGTGCGTTCGATCGGCGCGAGGAATCTCGACGGAGCGCGGTCGGGGTAGCGCGGTTCATTACGACCTCGACTCCAGGTGATCAACACGGACTCTTCAGCTCGGCTGAGCGCGACATAGGCGAGTCGCTGTTCCTCGGCCAGTTCGGCGGCGGTCGTGGCGTTGTAGTTGGGTAGCTGACCCTCGGCCCAACCGATGGCCGCGACGTGTTTGAACTCGAGTCCCTTGGCGCGGTGGATCGTCGACAGTGCGACCGCGTCACGGGCGTCGTCGTCACCGCGACGTGTTGACGTGTCCGGAGCCACGAAGAGGTCGGAGGCCGGTGAGTGTTCCGGCCCGCGTCGCTCGTTGGGAATACCGGCGGCATCGAGGAAACCGGCGACGACCTCGAGTTGCGCGTTTGTGCGCGCCAGGACGGCCATTGAGCGCCAGGTCGTACCCGGTTGATGGTTGGCCGCCAACCACGTCGCCACGTGCTGGGCCTCTTCGGCGTCGGTGTTGTAGGCACGAACCATGGGGACGTCGCCGTCGTCCTTCGCGGGCACGATGCCGGCGGCTCCGTCTTCGAGCAATGTGCTCGCCACTTCAATTACGTGCGCGGTCGAACGATGGTTACGCGTGAGGTCCAGTACCAACGTGTCGGGCCAGGTGCGAACGATCTCTTGCAGGAGCTGAGGATTGGCGCCGTTGAAGCCGTAGATGGATTGATTGGGGTCACCGACACAGAACAGATCGGGGTCATCACCGGCCATCTGTCGTAGCAATTGGAACTGCAACGGGTTCATGTCCTGGGCTTCATCAACGTAGAGCGATTTCGTGTGGTGACGGAATGAGGCGAGTACGTTCGGCTCGTCGCTCAAAAGCGCGATCGCTTCGGAAAGCAAGAGATCGAAGTCGAGCACGCCGCGCGAGCGACAAAGACCGACGTAACGGTCGAGAACCTCGGCGAATTGCGCCGGTGGTAGTGGCGCATCGCGCCGGAGTCGGCGCACGCTCTTGGCGTAGGACGCGCCGCTGAAGCCTTGCGAGAGCGCCCAGCCAATTTCTTGTTCGACGCGGGGCAATTGCCACTCCTCGAGTCGCAGGTCACCGCTCTCTCGTAACTGCACCGCGAGCGCGGCGACCAAACGCCGTCGGTTGGGTTCCAGCGTCAAGGCTTTGAGGTGTTGGTCCTCGCGGTACTGCGTCACGATGTTGAGCGCCATTTTGTGGAAGGTGCCCGCGCGCACGTCACGAATCCCGGCTCCAAAGAGTCGTTTACGCAGTTCGTCGCCGGCCTTGCGGGTGAACGTCATCGCCAGGACCTGATCGGCGCTGACCTCTTCGTCGGCGATTCGTCGCTGGATTCGTAGACCGAGGACGTGGGTCTTGCCGGAACCGGCGGTGGCGCGCACCAGCAATCGGCGAGATGACGACATCACGGCCTCACGCTGTTCGGGCGTCAACCCGACCAGCAATTCGCGTGTGAAGGTCGTGTCATCCATGGTGCCTAGGACGCTACCGGTACGGCGTGACGTGATCGATGGCCCTGCACCATCTAACTAACCTTAAGTAGTGCTGCGTGCCTATGGCGACGGAACCCTTTTCGGTGAGCCTTATGGCGAAGGCCCGGTACGGGTCATCTGGCTTCACGGTTGGGGACGGCGGGCACAGGATTTTGTCGCGGCTGCCAATGACGTGGCGCTCGAGGGCATTGCCTCGGTGGCCCTGGACCTCCCAGGATTCGGCAGCTCCCCGGCACCGTCGACGGCCGGCGGCGCTCGCGCGTACGCCGATATGGTGCTGCCCGCCCTGCGCGAAATCGGAGACGGCCCGTTCGTGCTGGTCGGGCACTCCTTTGGCGGAACGGTGGCCTGTGTGCTGGCGGCGAACCATCCCGAGTTGGTACGCGCTTTGGTGCTGACCGGTGCGCCGCTCCTTCGCAGTCCTTCGACCAAGTCGTCGCCGCGGGTGTACCGAGTCCTTCGTTGGCTCCACGCGCACCACATCGTCAGTGACGAGAAAATGGAAGCGGCCCGCCAGAGGTACGGTTCGCGCGACTACCGAAGCGCCATTGGCGTCATGCGCGACGTGCTGGTGATCAGTGTGAACGAGAGTTACGAAGACGAGCTCTCGCGTCTCGAGGTTCCGGTGACATTCCTTTGGGGCGATGCGGACCGTGAAGTTCCGTTAGACGTCGCCACACGGGCCAGCGCGCTGTTGACCACGATGCACACGCTGCAGTCGATTCACGGTGTGGGACACCTCGTACCGACCGACGCGCCGGGCGAACTGGCCAAGGTCGTGTCGGAGCTGACCTCGTGAACTTCGCGCTGGACGTTCTCTTCGCCGTCGTCCTCGCCGCGGCGTACTTCGCTCAGATGCTCCGGTGGTTGCGGGTCTTACAGCGCGAACACTACGAAGCGAGTGCCATTGCTCGCTTCGTGAGTCGGTGGTCTTCTCCGCAGGTCGCCACCATCCCGAAGTCGAAGGTTCACGTCGCGCAGTTCGACGTCGGGGTGCGAACGGCGCCCCGTGATGATTTCCAGGGCGCCTCCCGATACGAGCGGGACCGTTTGAGGCCCCGACCGGAACGCGGCGCGCGCCGGCCGATCACGCTCTCGCATGTGTTGATCTTCGCGTTCGTCCTGGCTCTTTTCGTAAAGAACGAAGTGTGGATCGTCGCCGTCGCTGCGCTCTACGGACTCTTCACGCCGTGGGGACTCTCGATCAAGGGTCGTACGAGCCCCTTGGTGTGGACTCGCCGATTGAGTACGATCGCGGTGGTGGCGACCGTCGTGTCTCTCGCGATCGCGCTACTGGGTCTCAGAGTGTCGCGACCGTGGTACCCGGCCGCGGTAGTCGTGTGGGCGGTGCCGGTGATCCTCGATCTCACGACACGAGCGCTGAAGCCCTACGAGGAGCACCGTTCGAAGAAGTTCGTCGACCAAGCCGTCGCGAGGCTTCGCCAGGTTCACCCAAGGGTTGTTGCCATCACCGGCTCCTACGGCAAGACCTCGACCAAGAACCATCTGGCTCAACTAATGGGTGATGACGGGATAGTCCTCACGCCGCGCAGCTTTAACAATCGCGCCGGCCTTTCGCGCGCCATCAACGAAAACCTGGCGGACGGCACGCGAGTGTTCGTCGCCGAAATGGGGACCTACGCTCCAGGCGAGATCCGGGCACTTTGTTCGTGGTGTGTTCCCGAGATCGCGGTGGTGACGGCCATCGGACCGGTCCATTTGGAACGCATGAAACGCATCGAGGTGATCGAGGCGGCGAAGTATGAGGTGACCGAGCGCGCCAGTGTCGTCGTCGTCAACATCGACGATGTGGTGCTGGCGCGCTGGCCCGAGAAGCTCGCCGCATTGGGCAAGCGGGTTCGAAGCGCCGGTTCGGTCAATGAATCGGCGTCGGTACGCGTCATAGTTGACGGCGCGAATTGGAATGTGAACGTCGACGGCGTTGTCCTCGCCACGGGTCCGGCGATCATGGGCGTGCAGCCGACGAACCTCGCCTGCGCGGTAGCCACCGCCCTTGAACTCGGGGTAGGGGCGAATGAACTACTCGATCGACTGCGTCGCGTCGGTGCGATCGAGAATCGCTCGTACGTCGTCACGGCCGCGTCCGGCGTCGAGGTGATCGACGACACCTTCAACGCCAATCCCGCGAGCGCCGCGTCGGCACTGAAGGTCCTCTCGAACCTGCCGCTTTCTGGTCGGCGCGTGGTCGTGACGCCCGGTCTGGTCGAACTGGGTCGCGAACAGTACGGCGAGAACATCGCCTTGGCGAGAAAGGTCGCCTTTATCGGAGCCGAACTGGTGATCGTCAATCGCACTAACGCCGTGCCCCTCACGATGGGATTCGAAGGCCCGCTTCGCCGATTCAACAACCGTGACGAAGCCGTCACCTGGGTGCGTGCGGCGCTTGGGCCGAGCGATGGTGTGTTGTACCTCAACGATCTGCCTGACCACTACCCTTGATGCTCACATGACATCGCAACGAGGAATCCGGTGAGCGTCGGCGTGCTATTTGGTGGTCCGTCGCCGGAGCACGATATTTCCATACTGACCGGACTGCTCGCATTGCACGAACTGGAGCGTTCCAAGCGCGACGCCTTCGGGATTTTCTGGACCAAAACCGGCTCGTTCTACAACGTGCCGGTCGGCGTCGAGGCCGAGGCGTTCTTAGAAGGTCTGCCCAAGGGATCGAGCGAACTCAGCTTGCGCCTCGGTGACCGGGGTGGTTTCTTTGGATCCGGGCGCATGGGCAAGGACCGCGCAATCGAACTCGAAGCCGTCGTCCTCGCCACGCACGGCGGACCGGGCGAAG
>Ga0307374_10000576_pt1 | contig 69933 bp, 68 predicted proteins | sample OX3MG_FD_202532 | JGI IMG/M metagenome (GOLD analysis project Ga0307374, IMG submission 202532) | Soil microbial communities from Risofladan, Vaasa, Finland - OX-3 | ecosystem: Environmental > Terrestrial > Soil > Coastal area > Acid sulfate soil | place: Finland: Risofladan, Vaasa | collected... | reverse complement strand
CGATGTGGTCGCCAGGGCGCAGACCCTGATGGTGGAGGAAATTTGCCAGCCGGTTCGACCGGTCCTCGAGCTCGCGAAAGGTGACCACCGTGCCCGCTCCCATGATCACCGCAGGGCGATCGGGCGATCGGTCGGCAAAGGTCCGAAGTTGGTGACTACCCATCGAGCTCCCGTGTCTTGGCTTCCCTATGTCCCGGACCTCGACTCGGCCCGGACCGAGACCATATTCGAGATCGCTCGATCAGGACGCGGCCTTCGCGGCGGGTCGGGGACCAGACCGGGCGGTGGCACTGGACGCCACGCGGAGGTCGGGACGGCATCACGGACCTCCCGGCTGCTGGTGCCCGGGTTAGCATCACCGCGGTCCATCCCGCGATCGGGAGAGGGGTGAGCATGGCTCTGGAGTACCACCCGAGGCGCTTCGCCATCGAACGCCCCGACCATCCGGCCATCATCATGGGAGGCAGCGGGCTGGCCGTCACCTACGGCGACCTCGAACGCAACGCCAACCGGTTCGCCCACCTGTTGCGGGAGCGCGGGCTCCGGCGAGGGGACCACGTGGCGATCGTGATGGGGAACATCCCCGAGTACCTCGAGCTGATCTGGGGCGCTCAGCGGTCCGGTCTCTACTACACCGCGGTCAACAGCCATCTGCGGACCGCCGAGGTCCAGTACATCCTCGACGATTGCGGCGCCAAGGCTCTCGTCGTCTCCCCCGGCGTGGCCGAGGCGGTCTCGGGGCTCGACTGTTCCCGGATCCCGGCGTGCCTGGTGGTCGGCGGGAGGATCGACGGCTTCGACGCGTACGAGGAGGAGGCCCGAGCCCTCCCCACCTCCCCGGTCCCTGGCGAGAGCGAAGGGAAGGAGATGCTCTACTCCTCCGGGACGACGGGGCGACCGAAGGGCATCAGGCGCCCACTGCCCGACGGCCCGCTCGGCGATCCGGGCTCGCCGGCCACCGTTCACGCCCGTGGCAATGCTCAGCGCGGTGGGGGCGTCGACACCGTCTATCTCTCCCCCGCCCCCCTCTACCACGCGGCACCGCTCGTCGCCTGCATGAGCGTGCTCCGCCTCGGGGGGACGGTGGTGGTCATGGAGCGCTTCGAAGCCCGAGACTTCCTGGCACTGATAGAGCGGCACCGGGTGACGCGCACCCAGGTCGTCCCGACGATGTTCGTACGGTTGCTCCGCCTTCCCCCCGACGAGCGGGAGCGGTTCGACCTCTCGAGCCTCCAGAACGTCGTGCACGCGGCGGCCCCGTGCCCGATCGCGACCAAGCGCGAGATGATCCGGTGGTGGGGGCCGATAATCGACGAGTACTACGCGGGGACCGAGGACATCGGCAGCACGTGGATCACCTGCGAGGAGTGGCTCGACCACCCCGGGTCGGTCGGCCGTCCCATCGGTGAGGTCCACATCGTCGGAGAAGACGGGAAGGAGTCACCGGTGCGGCAGGAGGGTCTCGTCTACATGGTCGGCGGCTCTCCGTTCGAGTACCACAACGACCCCGACAAGACCGCATCGTTGAGCAACGAACAGGGCTGGCGGACCCTCGGTGACGTCGGGTACCTCGACGAGGACGGGTACCTGTACCTGACCGATCGCCGGTCGAACATGATCATCTCCGGAGGGGTGAACATCTACCCGCAAGAGGCCGAGAACGTGCTCCTCACCCACCCGGCGGTCGCCGACGCGGCGGTGATCGGCGTTCCCGACGCCGAGATGGGTGAAGAGGTGAAGGCCGTCGTCCAATTGGTGGACCCGGGCGCCGCCACCGAGGAGACGGGCGACGTCCTCCTCCACTTCTGCCGCCAACACCTGGCCGCGTTCAAGTGCCCCCGGACCGTCGACTTCGCCGACCAGCTCCCTCGCGACGCCAACGGCAAGCTCTACAAGCGGCTGCTCCGCGACCAGTACTGGGCCGGGCACGCCGCCCGGATCGTCTGAGCCCCTCACCCGCCCAGGAAGACCATGACCGTTCCCGACGATCTCACCGGCACCCCGCTCGGGTTCCCCGAGCCCCCCACGGCGTTTGATGCGGGCGGGCTGCCGGTGAGATCGTCCGCCCTCTCCCACATCCGGATCTGCGACCTGAGCGGGCAGCTCGCCGGTGCCGGGGCAACCCGGTTCCTGGCCGCGTTCGGCGCCCAGGTCATCCGGGTGGAGGACCCGACGAACCAGGGAAGGTGGGACATCCTCCGTGGCGCCGAGCCGACGAGGGACGAGCGCAAGGGGATCGATCTCGGTGGGCCCTTCAACAACCACAACGTCGAGAAGCTCGGCATCACCCTCAACCTGCGGTCCGACGAGGGAAAGGAGCTCCTCGCCCGGCTCATCGAGATCTCCGACGTCGTGACGGAGAATTTCTCCGCCGGGGTCATGGAGAGGCTGGGCTTCGGCTTCGACCGGCTCCGGTCGATGAACGAGCAGGTGATCTACGTGTCCAACAGCGGGTTCGGCAAGACCGGGCCGTACTCCCGCTACAAGACGTTCGGGCCGATCGTTCAGGCCTGCTCCGGGCTGACCTTCACCTCGGGCCTGCCCGATCTCCCCCCGGCCGGCTGGGGATACTCCTACATGGACCACATGGGAGCCAACTTCATGGCCCTCGCCGTCCTGGCCGCCCTGGTGCACCGGAACCGCACCGGAGAGGGGCAGTGGATCGACATGTCCTGCACCGAGGCCGGCCTGGCCCTGGCGGGCCCCGAGCTCCTCGACTACACCGTGAACGGCCGGCCCCTGCGCCGCCCCGGGCTGCCCGATTCGAATGCTCGGAACCTCCCTGAGATGGCGCCCCACGGGATCTATCCCGCCGAGGGTGACGACTCTTGGGTCGCCATCGCGTGTCGTGACGACGACGACTGGCGCCGTCTCGGCGCAGTCGTCGCCCAGGACTGGGCGACCGGTCCGGAGCTTGCGGACCTGGCCGGGCGGCTCCGCCATCGGGCCCGGCTCGAGACCCGACTGGGCGAGTGGACCGGGCGGCGCAGCCGGCTCGCCACCCAGGAGCTCCTGCGGTCCGCGGGAGTCCCCGCCGCCCAGGTGGCGACGCCCGAGGACCGGATCGAGCACGATCCGGGCACGTCGGAATGGGGACTGTGGCCCTGGGTTCGTCACCGCGAGATGGGCGACGTACGGGTCGACGGGATTCCGGTTCACCTGTCCGCGACCGACTGGGTCATCGCCCGGGGCGCCCCCTGCCTCGGCGAGCACAACGAGATCGTCTACCGGGGCCTCCTGGGCCTATCCGAAGAGGAGATCGACCGGCTCGGGGCGAACGGTGTCATCTGACCGGGCGTGCCGGGCCGTGGCGGACCCGTGGAGCGGGAGCGGGAGCGGGAGCGGGAGCGGGAGCGGGAGCGGGAGCGGGAGCGCAGGATGCTCGAAGGCCTGAGGGTGGTGGAACTGGCGAGCGACCGGGCAGCGTACACGGGCAAGCTCCTGGGCGACCTCGGAGCCGACGTCGTCGTCGTCGAACCTCCAGGGGGGCATCCGAGCCGCCGGTTCGGCCCCTTCGTCGACGACCGGCCCGATCCCGAGCGGAGCCTCTGGTGGTGGTATTACAACACGTCCAAACGAGGCGTGGTGCTCGACCTCGAGTCGACCGCCGGGGGGGCCGCCTTCGCCCGCCTCGTGTCGCAGGCCGACGTCGTGCTCGAGGCCGAGCCCCCCGGTGCGCTGAGCGCCATCGGACTCGACCATCCCCGGTTCCTCACCGATCGGCCCGAGCTCATCTGGGTGTCGGTCACCCCGTTCGGGAGGCGTTGCCCCGACCTGGACGCCCCGATGACCGATCTCACGATCCTCGCCGGCGGTGGCCCGGTCTGGAATTGCGGGTACGACGATCACTCGATCCCCCCGGTTCGGGGCGGGGGCGGCCAGGCCCATCACATCGCCGGGGTCTTCGCCGCCATGGGCACGCTCACGGCCGTCGTGAGCCGGGACGTCACCGGGCGCGGCCAGCACGTCGACGTGAGCATGCACGCGGCGGCCAACGTCACGACGGAGAGCGGCTCCTTCGTGTGGCTGGTGGCAGGCCAGACGGTCCGGCGCCAGACCGGTCGCCATGCATCGACCGTCTCCACGATGGACACACAGGTCCTGTCGGCGGACGGGAGGTACGTCACGACAGGCTTCCCGCCGCACGACGCCAAGGACTACCAGGCCATGTTGGACTGGCTCCGGCAGCTCGGGATCGAAGACGAGTTCCCAGAGGCCTTCTTCCTCCAGATGGGGATCGACCGGGGCGGTGTCGATCCTCGCGAGCTCGGATCCGACGCCGAGGCAACGGCCATTTACGGATCGGGTCGGGGGGCGTTGTGCTTCATCGCGTCCCGCCTGCCCGCCTACGACTTCTTCGTCGGCACCCAGGAACGGGACATCCAGTGCGGCATCGTCTACTCGCCCGAGGAGGCACTCGAGGACGAGCACTTCCGCTTCCGGGGGTTCCCCGTTCCGGTGCGCCACCCCGAGCTGGACCGGGACGTCACCTACCCGGGTGCGCCGTTTCAGGGCTCCCTCGGCGGCTCGCGGATCCGACGACGATCGCCCCTCGTCGGCGAGCACGACGACGAGTTGCTCTCGCCGGCCGACGGCTGAGGCCCGGCAACCACCCACATATCTGCGTCCACGGCCTGCTCCTGGCGCCACGGCCGGCTTGCATCCGAGACCGGCCCCGGGGTTCCCCCGAATTGCGGGACGTTCGGCCCTAACGGGCGGAGGGGCCGGGAGCGACAATGGGAAGCAGAGAGAGGAGATGCCATGCAAGCAAGCGTTGGCGACCGCATCGTGGTCCACGGGCATCGCTCCGGCGAACCGAACCGCGACTGCGAGATACTCGAGGTCCGCGGTCCCGATGGTGGACCTCCCTACGAGGTGCGGTGGGGCGACAGCGGTCACACCGCCCTCTTCTTCCCTGGCCCGGACGCCACGATCGAGCACTTTGAGCACACGTCGAGCTGACCGGCGGTCGATTCAGGACCCACCAGTCGACTGAGAGGAGCCCCCATGCGGGTGAGAGAAGGCCTGCGTCGTTCAGGTATCGGTATCCAACCGGAGCGGACGATCCACGAAGCCGCGTCGATCATGGAACGGGCCGGCGTCGGCGCCTTGGCCGTGGTGGACGGAGACCGCCTGGTCGGCATCGTGACCGATCGTGACCTGGTACGACGGGGAATGGCGCGCGGCCTCCCCTCGGATGCCCGAGTCGACAGCGTCATGAGCACCCCCGTGGTGACCATTGACGGCGAGGACGATCTTCACAACACGTTCGCGCTCTTCAGGACCCATGGGATCCGGCGGCTCGCGGTGGTGCGGGGCGAGCAGTTCGTCGGCATGATCACGGTGGATGACCTGATCATCGACGTGGCCTCGGATCTGGCCGATCTGAGCCGGCCGGTCACCGCCGAGATCCTCTTCGCGCACCGCGACCCTCCGGTGCCGGCCACGGAGTAGATCGTTGAGCGGGCAGGGCTCCCGAGGGATAATGAAGGAATGAGCGATCGAAACGTGCTGGGCGACGAGTTGGAGCCGTGCGGCACCGATCCGGTGACCGGCTTCTTCCGGGACGGGTGTTGTCGGACGGGTCCCGAGGACGGGGGCAGCCACACCATCTGCGCAGTCGTCACCGTCGAGTTCCTCGAGCACCAGCGCCGCATCGGCAACGACCTGAGCACACCCATGCCGCAATTCCGGTTCCCGGGCCTTGTGCCGGGGGACCGCTGGTGCGTGACCGCGGCGAACTGGTTGCGGGCCCACCACGATGGCTCGGCTTCGTTCGTGGTGCTCGCGTCCACCCATGAGCGGGCGCTCGAGATCGTTCCGCTCGCCGCGCTCCAGCAGCACGCCGTCGACGTCCCGGCGAGCCCCGGCGCCCTCGAGGGCTGAGGGCGATCGAGGCACCGGCCCGTCGGGCGGGGTGGGTCAGCCGCGCACCAACGGCTTGTAGCGCAGGCGGTGGGGCTGGTCGGCGTCGACACCGAGCCGCTTCTTGCGGTCGGCCTCGTAGTCGCTGAAGTTCCCCTCCCACCATCGGACCTCGGAGTCACCTTCGAACGCCAGGACGTGGGTGGCGATCCGGTCGAGGAACCATCGGTCGTGGCTGATGACCACCACACACCCCGGAAAGCCCAGGAGCGCCTCCTCGAGAGCGCGGAGCGTGTCGACATCGAGGTCGTTGGTCGGTTCGTCGAGCAGGAGGACGTTGCCGCCGCTCTTGATCACCTTGGCGAGCTGGACCCGATTGCGCTCACCCCCGGAGAGGTCCCCGACCTTCTTCTGCTGGTCGCTGCCCCTGAACCCGAAGCTGGCCACGTAGGCGCGCCCGTGCAGCTCGCGGTTGCCGACCATGATCCGGTCGGCGCCGCCGGTGATCTCGTCGAACACCGTGGCGTCGGCCGCCAGCTCGTCCCGGGACTGGTCGACATACGCCAGCACCACGGTGGCGCCCACCTCCAACCGACCCCCGTCCGGCTTGTCCTCGCCGACGATCATGCGGAACAGCGTCGTCTTCCCCGCCCCGTTGGGACCGATGATCCCGACGATGCCCCCGGGGGGCAGCAGGAACGAAAGACCGTCTACCAACAGCCGGTCCCCGAAACCCTTGGTCAGTCCTTCGGCCTCCACGACCCGATCACCGAGTCGGGGCCCGGGAGGGATGCTGATCTCGAGCTTGTCGGACCGCCGCTCCATCGCCTCGGCCTCGGAAACCAGGTCGTTGTATGCATTGATCCGGGCCTTGCCCTTGCTCTGCCGGGCCCTTGGGGACATCCGGATCCATTCCAGCTCCCGCTCGAGGGCTCTCTGCCGGGACCGGTCGGCCCTGTCCTCAGCGCTCAGGCGGGCCTGCTTCTGCTCCAACCACGACGAGTAGTTGCCCTGCCAGGGAATGCCGGCCCCCCGGTCGAGCTCGAGGATCCACCCGGCGACGTTGTCGAGGAAGTAGCGATCGTGCGTGACCGCGACCACCGTTCCCGGGTAGTCCTTCAGGGTGCGCTCCAACCACGCCACCGACTCCGCGTCGAGGTGATTGGTGGGCTCGTCGAGGAGGAGGAGGTCGGGACTCGACAGCAAGAGGCGGCAGAGGGCGACCCGGCGACGTTCCCCCCCGGAGAGCGTGCTCACGTCGGCGTCCCCGGGCGGCAGGCGCAGCGCGTCCATGGCGATCTCGAGGGTCCGCTCGAGATCCCAGGCGCCGGCAGTGTCGATCTTGTCCTGCAGGTCGGCCTGCTCGGCCAGCAACTTGTCGAAATCGGCGTCGGGGTCGCCCATCGCCGCACAGACCTCGTTGAAGCGCTGGAGGAACCCCTTCATCTCGGCGACACCGTCGGACACGTTGCCGGCCACGTCCTTGGTCGGGTCGAGCTCGGGCTCCTGCGCCAGGAACCCCACGGTGAAACCGGTCGTGAGACGGGCTTCGCCGGTGAACCCGTCGTCCTCCCCCGCCATGATCCTCAACAGGGACGACTTCCCCGAGCCGTTGGAGCCGATGACCCCGATCTTGGCCCCGGGATAGAACGACAGGTTGATGCCCCGCAGGACCTCCCGATCGGGTGGGAAGTACCGCCGGAGATCGCGCATGGTGTAGATGTACTGAGCTGCCATGCCGACCAGTGTGGCGCAGCCGGGCACGGGCCGGGGACACGGCCTCGCGGCACGGGCCGGGGACACGGCCTCGCGGCACGGGCCGGGGACACGGCCTCCCCGAGGGCCGTGCCCCGGTGCCGGCAATCAGCCGCCGTTGCCGAGCGCCTTTGCCACCTGGGCGCCCAAGCCGGGGTCCACCCGGCGCCAATACTCACCCACCCGGCCGGCCACATCCGGCTCGAGCCCCGGTCCGTGGCTGGCGTGGCCGACGATGTTGGTCAACAGGTGCTCGCGGTCGGTGCCGGACAGAACCTCGCGGTACAGGTTGCCGGGCTGGACGAAGTCGTCGTCCTCGCGGTGGGCGTTGTACGCAGCTCGGACGATCTCTCCCGACACCCGGTAGGCGGGATCCGCGTAGCGGGATTCGTCGGCCCGGGGACCGCCGTACGCGTTGGGCGCGTACACGGGGTCGCTGCCGGCCCGGTATCGCATGGGGCCGTCCTTGTTGTAGCTGTGCACGTCGGCCAGCGGCTGGTTCACCGGCAACTGCAGGTAGTTCGGGCCGATCCGATACCGGTGCGTATCGGGGTAGCTGAACAGCCGACCCTGCAGCATCTTGTCGGGGCTGGGAGCGATGCCCGGCACCATGTTGGCCGGCTCGAACGCCGATTGCTCGATCTGGGCGAAGTAATTGTCCGGATTGCGGTCGAGGACCATCCGTCCGATCGGGATCATCGGGTAGTCCGAGTGGGGCCAGACCTTGGTGAGATCGAAGGGGTTGAACCGGTAGTCGGCGGCCTCCTCGAACGGCATGATCTGCATCTCGAGCCGCCAAGCCGGGTGCTCGCCGCGGGCGATGGTCTCCCAGAGGTCCTTTCGGTGGAAGTCGGGATCCTCGGCAGTCATCGCCTTGGCCTCCGAGTCCGTGAAGTTCTCGATCCCCTGCTCGGTCTTGAAGTGGTACTTCACCCAGAACCGCTCCCCTCCGGCGTTCACCCACATGAAGGTGTGAGAGCCGTAGCCGTTCATGTGACGCAGTGTGCGGGGGGTGCCACGGTCCGACATGAGGAAGGTGACCTGGTGGGCCGACTCCGGGGAGAGGGTCCAGAAGTCCCACTGCCCGTTGTGGTCGGTGCGATTGGTGTCGGCGCGGCGCTTCTGGGAATGGATGAAGTCGGAGAACTTGGACGGGTCCCGGATGAAGAAGATCGGCGTGTTGTTACCGACCAGGTCGTAATTGCCCTCCTGCGTGTAGAACTTCAGAGCGAACCCGCGGGGGTCGCGGACGGTGTCGGCAAAACCGAGCTCGCCGGCCACCGTGGAGAACCGGGCCAGCATCGGGGTTCGGGTGCCCTTCTCGAGGAAGTCGGCCTTGCACCACTGACCGACGTCCTCCGAGACCTCCAAGAACCCGAAGGCACCGTGTCCCTTGGCGTGCACCACCCGCTCGGGTACCCGTTCGCGATTGAACTGGGCCATCTTTTGGATCAGGTAGTGGTCCTGCAGCAAGAGCGGCCCATCCACCCCGGCAGAGAGGGAGTACTCGTCGCTCGGCGCCGGGATGCCGGCATCGGTGGTCGTCTCGGGGTGCGGCGTGTCGGTCATGCCGTTCGGTCTAGACCAATCTTTAGAATTAGTCAAGAACCGGATCTTCTCCATCTTTATGGGAGATGGATTAACTGTAAGCTTCCAACGCGGCCGGTCGAGACTGGCCCGCCCAGGAGGGAGTGGTCATCACCGAGCTCATCGAGCGCCTACGCGAGCAGGGCTGGCGCCTGACCTCGCAGCGACGAGTCGTCGCCGAGGTCCTGGCAGGCGAGCACGTGCACCTGACGGCGGAGGCCGTCCACGTCGCGGCCAGGGCACGGCTCCCCGAGATCAGCCTTGCCACCGTGTACAACACGCTCAACGAGCTGGTCGGGATGGGAGAGCTTCTCGAGATCTCCGTCGGCGACCGGCCGAAGCGCTATGACCCCAACACGACGACCCCCCACCAGCACCTGCAATGTGTGGGGTGCGGCGCGCTGCGCGATGTCGCGCCCACCGGCGACGACGGGCTGACGCTTCCACCGGACCAGCAGCACGGGTTTCGGGTCACAGGCGTCGAGATCATGTTCCGAGGGCTGTGCCCGTCCTGCATCGGGGCCTGAACGCGGGAACCGACCTCGGCACGGTGCGGTCGGTCGGGCGCGGGACGGCGCGGTCGGTCGGGCGCGGTCGGAATCGTCGGGTCTCGGTTAGCCAGGAGGGGCAGACCATGAGCGACGATCGATCAGGCGAGACGGCGAAAATCCATCTGCTCGAGTCCCGTTACTTCCGGTACCTCGACACCACGCAATGGGACTCGTGTCCCGGTCGCTCGCCACGTCCGTGACCGTGCACCAAGGTCACATGCCCGAGATCGAGCTCACTTCCGACCTCGAGGCACGCGGGATCTGGGCCATGTTCGACCGGGTCGACGAGGTCGCGTCCTCACGACCTCCGGTCGAGCCGTCCTGGCCTCCCCCGTGGACCACACCGCAAGCCGCCGGTCCGATCGGCTGAGGCCGGCGACCTCCTACGAGCGCCCCCCGCTCAGGCGAGCCCTTCCACCCGGAGAGCGGGGAGGACCCGCTTCTCGAACAGCTCGAGCCCCGACCAGGCCAGGTCGGGAGGGAGGCCCCCCATGAGGGGATGAAAGCCCAGCAGGCCGTCCCGACCGAGCGCACGGGCGGCTCCGAGGTACTGCTCGGGGGTCAGGACCTGGTAGACGCCCGACGCCCTCAGGGCCCCGGGGTCGAGGACCGACTGGTACGGCGCTGGGGTGTCGGACTCGGCCAGCCACTCACCGTAGGAGTTCATCTCGTGCATGGCATGGGGGGCTATGCGCTCCCAGGCGGCGTCGGGATCCTCGGCAATGTGGACGAACATGGCCGGGATGGAGGGCGCCCGGGGGGCGGGGGGAGCCACTCCTTGACGGGCGCACTCCTCCTCGTACACCTGGTCGAACTCGGGGAGCGTCCCCTCGAAGCCGTCCGCGATCCGGACCGCCCGCCTCGCGGCTCCGGCGGAGGCCCCCCCGAGGATGATGGGGGGCCGGGGCCGGCGATACGGCCGGGGGGTGACCGTCATCGTGGTGCCCCGGTACTCGAAGGGTTCGCCGCTCCACGCCTTCTTGAGGACGTCGACACCCTCCGTCACCAGGCGCACCCGTTCGCGAGCGTCCTTGCCGAACATCGCGAACTCGCGCTTCACGTAACCGGCGCCGATGACCAGCTCGAGGCGCCCCCGGCTGATCTGATCGACGACGGCCGCGTCCTCGGCCACCCGCACCGGATCGTGCAGGGGAAGGATGAGAGCGGTGAGGCGGATCCGGATCCGCTTCGTCCTGGCAGCGATGGCGGAGGCCAGGACGAGCGACGCCGGGTTGTAACCGTCCTCCGAACCGTGGTGCTCGAGCACCCCGACCGAGTCGAAGCCCAGCTCGTCCGCCCACTGGCATTGGTCGAGACAGGCTTGGTACAGATCGGCCTGATCGGGCCCGAAGGCCGGTGCTCTCATGTCGTAACGTAGCGAGAACTTCATCACACCACACCCCTTCGTCCTGCCCCACTCCGTGCGGCCGCCAATGATGCCACCGGCACGGGCCCGCTGGGGCTCGATACCCGTTGGGGCTTCGGTCACCGCCGGTGCTACCGTTCCCCCACGACCGGGAGTCGCCTCCGCGGAGACCGCCCCGGGTCGAGCAAGGGGGAAGTCCATGGCAGCGAAGAGCGAATTGCGCTTCGTCGATTCCGACGGGCATGTCCTCGAGCACCCGACCGGAATGCTCGACTTCGCACCCGCCGAATACCGTGACCGGATCTGGCACATCGAGACGGACGACGAAGACGCGGAGTGGCTGGTCTGGGACGGGGTTCGCAGTCCGGCGAACCTGGCATCGGTCTCGGGGACCGCAGGCATGAGCGAGGAGGACTGCGGGCGGGCGATGCGGGGCGAGCTCCGCTACACGGAGGTGCGCCCGGCCGCGTACGACGCCAGGGCTCGGCTCGAGGACATGACGGCCGACGACATCGACCTGTCGGTGCTGTACCCCACCCAGCTCCTCGGAATTCAGTGCAACAAGGACGTCGGTTTCGCCATTGCCCAGTGCCGCGCGTACAACGACTGGCTGTCCGAGCACGTGTCCCAGGGCGAGGGCCGCCTGTTCGGCGCGGCTCTCCTCCCTCAGCAGGACATCGAGGCCGCCGCCGCCGAGCTCCGGCGTGCGGCGAAGCTCCCTGGCATGGTGGCTGCGTTCATCCGCCCCAACCCGACGGCGGACTGGAAGCCCTTCAGTCACAGGGTTTACGACCCCATCTGGCGGGCTGCCTCCGAGACGGGGCTTCCGCTGGGCCTTCACCCGTTCCTCGACTCGCGCCTGCCGGGGGCCTGCATCGGGATGCACCTCCACCAGGTGCACGAGAAGGCACCCACGTTCATCGAGACGACCGAGAGCTCGGGGGCGGACATCGGCATCGACAACATCTACTTCAGCCAGGCGCTGTCCAACCCGTTCGACATGATCAGCTCGATGGCGTTCCTTCTCGCCGGCGGCGTCTGTGAGAGGTTCCCCGAGCTGCGGCTGATCTTCCTGGAGGCGAACGGCGGCTGGTTGGTCCCGATGCTCGAGCGCCTGGACCATCACGCCCACGTGCCGCTCTTCAGGCCCGACGTCCCCGACCTGAAGATGGACCCTTCCGAGTACTTCCGCAGGCAGTGCTGGATCAGCTTCGACGCCGACGAGTCGCTGCTTGCCGCAACAGCGGCCTCCCCCCTCGTCGGGGCCGACCGGATCGTCTGGGCGTCGGACTACCCGCACCCGGACGCCAAATTCCCGGGGACGACGGACGAGCTGTACGAGTCGATCGAGGGAATGGACGGAGGCCAGCAGCGCCAGATCGCCGGCGAGAACGCCGTGGCGCTCTACAACCTGTAGTCGCCGCCCGCCATTACCGCCTGTCGCGCCCGCCCCTCGGTGCTGCCCGTACGGGCCGGTTCCCCATGGCAACGACCCAGACCCGGGGAGCAGGCAACCTTTCGTGACGGTCGGGCGTCTGTGAGGGTGTGGGACACGCGGCGGCTCTGACGCTGGAGCTCTCAGGGGCGAGTGGAGCGGTGGCGGACGATCGACAGGGAGCGGTGGCGGACGATCGACAGGGACGGGACGAGCTGGTGGCCGCGCTCTTCGACGAGCACTACCCCGGGCTCTGCCGGTTGGCCGCCATGCTGCTCGGCGACGCCACCGGCGCCGAGGAGGCCGTGCAGGAGGCCTTCCTTCGCACGTACTCGGGATGGCGACGGATCCGCCGTCCCGATCGGGCGCAGTGGTACCTGCGGGCGGCCGTCGTGAACCAGTGCCGCTCACGGAACAGGCGGCGGATCTCCGAGGACCGGGGGAACCGGACCGCCTGGGTCGCCGAGGACCGCACGACGCCGGCTTGGGACAGCGAGCGGGCGGGTGAGGCGATGGTGGTGCTCGATGCGGTCGACGCCCTGCCGCCCCGCCAACGCGAGGCCGTGATCCTCCGCTACTACCGGGACCTCTCCGAAGCCGACGTCGCCGCGGCGCTCGGTTGTTCGATCGGGACGGTCAAGTCCCAGCTCTCCAAGGCGAGGTCGTTCCTCGGCGACCGGCTGGGCCGCCCCGAGGACGGGGTCTGATGCCGTCCCCCGAGGAGCTCGACCGGGTCCTGCGCGACGCCTTGGGAGCGGTGCCCGACACCGGGGAACCCTCCCGGGCGGCCCGGGGGCGGCTGGTCGCAGAGCTGCGCCGGCGCCGGGCCCGTCGCGCCAGGGCGATCGGCGCCGGGGTGGCAGGGGCCCTCGTCGTGGCGGGGCTCGCCGTCACGCTCGGGACGACGCTCACCGCACCCGGGGCACCGGCGCGCAGCGCAACCCCCGGGCCGGCTCACGGAGTCGAGAAACGCTCGGCCTCCGGCTCCTCCCTGTCGGCGCCCCCCGCCTTCGCCACGCCGCAAAGCGCGGCGGCAGATGGTCTACCAGCAGCACCGTGTGGCGAGCTGCGGGTCGGTTCGGGCCCGGCCACGTGCACCGGAGCCTCGGCTCGACCGGTCACCATGCGAGTCGGGCAGCGCGTCTCGTTGAAGCTGTCGGGCAACCGGGCCGTTCGATGGTCTGCTCCCGGCACCGCCCCCGGGGATGCCTTCGCGCTGAAAGGCGAGGCGTCCGCGGGCGCCGCGACACCCGGGCGCGCAGCCCCGGCACCGAGCGGTGCCGTGCTCGCGCCGGTGCCCGGAACGACCCATGTGAAGGGCGGATCGGCCAGCGCCTCGTTCGTCGCCACGCATCCGGGGGACGTGCTCCTTTACGCGGATGCCGCCGTCGGCTGCGGGACGAAGACCGGTCCGTCGATCGGTTGCAGGCCGGGCACGCGCCGGTGGAGCGTCGTGGTGATCGTGAAGAACGGTTGAGGGGAGCGGCGCGATGCGGATTCGGAACCGGGCGGGAACCAGGGGCGCGGTCGTCGTGCTGGTCCTGGTCGCCCTTTCGGTCGGCCTTTCGGTCGGCCTTTCGGTCGGCCTTTCGGTCGGCCTTTCGGGGTCTCCGACGGCGGCGGCGGACCCGCCGTCGTGCGGTGGAGGATCCCCGAAGCTGACCGTGGTGGGCACGGGCGTGGCCACCGGCACGCCGGACCTGCTGACCATCTCGGTCGACGTGAACGTGACCGGGTCGAGCGCGACGAGCGCCCTGGCAGACGACAACACCAGGACGGCCGCCGTGCTGGCGGCCTTCACCCAGGGCGGGGTGGCCGCGAGGGACCTCCAGACCACCGGCCTGTCGGTGCAGCCCGATCTCACGTTCGTCGGCGGCAACGAGGTGGTCACGGGCTACGGGGTCGACAACACGGTGGTGGCCAGGCTCCGCGACCTGTCGAAGGCCGGCGACGTCATCGACTCGGTCGCCAACGCGGCCGGGAACGCCACCAGGATCAATTCGCTCAGCTTCTCGCTCGACGACTCACGGGGAATACAGGACCAGGCGAGGAAGGATGCCGTCCGCCAGGCCGTCGCCCATGCCGGATCGATGGCGCTCGCCGCCGGGGACCACCTCGGGCCGGTCTGCTCGCTGACCGACGACTCGGCGATCTCCCCCTCCCCGCTCCCGGCGAATGCCCAGGCGGGGATGAGGGCCGCCATGGGGCTGGCTTCACCCTCGGTGCCCCTCACCGGCGGGAGCGAGCAGGCCGACGCCAGCGTCACCTTGGTGTACGCCCTCGGATCCGGCCGCGCCCGATAGGTGTGACCGGGCTCGCCATGACCCAGGAGCGGACCTGCATCGCACGGTAGAGTGCCCCCGACGTTCCGGAGGGAGCGCAGCGAAGGGGGCCCATGACGACCGGAGAGATACCCGAACTGCTCGAGCTCGACGAGACGCGGGAGCACCACTACCGGGTCCGGCATCCGAGCGAGTCGCCCGAGGCCCGTGACGTCGTGTTCGGAGGGCAGATCCTGTCCCAGATGATCATGGCCTCCGACAGAGCGGCCGGGAGTGCCAAGGACGTCAAGTCGATCCATGCCATCTTCGCCCGGGCCGGGACCTATACCGCACCGATGGACATAGAGGTGGAGTCGATGCACGCCGGGCGCACCTGGGCCAGCGATACCGTGACCGCCCGACAGGGCGATCGGATGCTGGCCCGGGCGCTCGTGCTCCTGAACATCGACGATCCTGACCTGATGCGCCACGAGATCGAGATGCCTGCCGTGCCCGGTCCCGGATCGGCCAGGCCCGAAGAGGGTTCGGTCTTCCCGGGAGCCGAGATGCGGACGGTGGACGACGCCTCAGGGCCGGAGCCCGGCGGCGTTCCGGCCCTGTACTTCTGGACCCGTTTCCCCGGTTCCTTCGAGTCGCCCGCGGTCAACCAGGCCATCCTGGCCTGGGCCACCGACGGGTTCCTGATCGGGCTCGCCATGCGCCCCCATGCCGATGTCGTCCGGATCACCGACGCGCACCGGAGCGTGTCGACCGGCGTCATCGGGCACACGATCAACTTCCACGAACGATTCGACGTGGGGCAATGGTTGCTGTTGGCGCACGAGGCGACCTACGCCGGCCGCGGCCGCATCCACGCCCGAGGGCTCGTGTTCACCGAAGAGGGCAAGCTGGTGGCGAGCTTCTCCCAGGACAGCATGGTCCGTGGCGTCGAGGAGTCGCTCGACCCTCGCCGGTCGATGTGACCCCGCGGAGCTGAGCGAACCCACCGGTCGTCACACGTCGAGCGGCGGCGCCGGAGAGCACCGGATCGACGTGTAGGCGGCCATCCGGTCCGCGTCCCCGGCATCCCGGATGGCGACCCCGAGCACCCACCCCCGGGGATCGGCGATGAGCGTCCGGGCCGTCGCCCGGGCCGGCCCCACCTTCACCCGGTTCAGGAACCGGATGTCGAGATCGGTCGCCACGACGGGCCCGGCCTCCCCGAGCGCCGATTCCGCCGCCAGCTCGGCGAGCAGGGCCATCACGCCACCCTGCACGGTCCCGTGGTGCTCATTGCGGAGGTCGGCCTGCGGGGCGAGCTCGACCGTCCCGGGGTGGAGCACCCGGGCGCCGATCCGCTCGCCCACCGGTTCGCCCAGCCGCTGGCCGGACGGGGGCGCGCCGCCGCCGACGTCGATCGACCGGTTCATGAACGTCACCAGGGAGGTGGCGAAGGGCTCGGGTTCCTCGTCCGCTGTGAGGAGGGTCTCGGCGACCAGCAGGCTCCTCCCCGCCTTGAGCACCCTCGACACCAAGCTGACCGACTTCATGGGCCGGACATGGGCGACGTGCACGCTGATGTCGGTGGTCGGGCTGACCGGCCCCGAAGGCGGCTGTCCGGCGACGACGTCGGCCAGGACGGTGAGAACCCCGATCCGGACGACCCCGGTGCCGGGAACCAGCATCTCGGGAACGATCGCCGCCCGCCCGTGGCTGGCCCCGCCGTCGGTCCAGTGCTCGAGCCCCAGCTCTTGGATGAAATGGGCCCTATGGGAGCCGTCGGCGGGCATGCCGTACCGTACCCGGTTGCCCCGGTTCACGAGATCGGCGTGAGCGATACCTGCACGACGTCGCCGACCACCCGGGCCTCGTACACCGGCAGGGTTCCGGTCCAGCCGTCCTGAGACGGCAGGACGCACTTGCCGGTCACGACGTCGAACGTGCTGCCGTGCTCGGGGCACCGGATCAACCGGCCACGCAGGAGCGAGAGCCCGCCGAGCTGGGTGCTCTGGTGGGGGCACTCGTTGGAGAACGCGCAGAACCGGCCATCGACGTTGGCGACCGCGACCGGCCGGCCGGCCACCTCGACGGTGGCGGTCTCACCCGGGGCGATCCAGTCGGTCGGCATGGCATCGTGATAGTCGCTCACGGCCCGACCCTACGACCCCGGGGCCCCTACCCGCCCCCGCCGGCCCATGTAACATCTATGCGGACACATTGGAAGCGTCGACCAGGCGCCGAAAGGGGGAGGTTCCGGGTGAGCGAAGGCCAGGAGTTCATATCGTTCACGGAGCGGCACCTGCCGTACGAGACGTTCGATGCCGACAACCACATGTACGAGAACCGGGATGCACTGACGAAATTCATCCCGAAGGAGTACGAGGGGATCATCAAGTACGTCGAGGTGAACGGCCGCACCAAGGTCGCGATCAGGGACATGATCAGCGACTACATCCCCAACCCGACCTTCGGCAGGGTGGCCGTGCCCGGTGGCTTCGGCCAGGACGTGACGAAGGGCGGCGACGGCTCGTTCAAGGCGGGCGGCGTCACCGGCGTCCGCGTGCAGGCCATGCCGGGCCTCGACGCCTTCTTCGACCCCGAGCCGCGCCTCGAGCTGATGAAGAGCATGGGAATCGATCGCACGATCCTCTGGCCGACGCTCGCCAGCGTCGTCGAGGAGCGGGTCGCCGATGATCCCGACGCGGCCTGTGTGATCATCCACGCGCTGAACGAGTGGATGCACGAGCACTGGGGCTACGTGTACGCCGACGCCATCTTCGCGACGCCGATCATCACGCTCGCCCGGCTCGACAAGGCGTTGGAGGAGCTCGAGACCATCCACGATCGGGGCGCCCGCATCTTCCTCGTGCGCGTCGCCCCCGTGCCGACGTGGAAGGGCCGCCGGTCCTTCGCCCTCCCCGAGTTCGACCCGTTCTGGGAGCGGGTGCAAGAGCTCGACCTCGTCGTGGGGATGCACTCGGGCGACCCGGGCTACACCCGCTACACCAACGAATGGGAAGGGCTCGGCAACCGGGAGTTCAGGGCCTTCAGCGGCAACGGCTCCCCGGGGTTCCTGGCTCTCGCCTCCGAGAAGAGCCCACTGATCGACGCCGTGGCCTCCATCATCGGCCACGGCCTGACCACCCGCTTCCCCAAGCTGAAGTTCTTCCCGGTGGAGTACCCGAGCTCGTGGATCCGGCCGTTCGTGACCAAGCTCCGCCGGACCTACGACGCGTCGCCCCTCCTCTTCGACGAGGACCCGTTCGAGGTCTTCGCCCGCAACATCTGGGTCCACGCGTTTCACGAGCCGGACCCCAAGGGCCTCATCGACATCGGCATCCCGGTCGACCACATCATGTTCGGGTCGGACTTCCCCCACCCCGAGGGCATGGCCGACCCCCTGGCCTACTCCGAGATCGTGAAGGACCTGCCCGAGGAACAGCAGGCCCTCATCATGGGCGGCTCCATCGCGAAGATCATGAAGGTCGGTCAGTACGCCGCCTAGCCCGCCGTCCTCCTCGGACGAATCTCCCTGTGAGCCGGCACTTCGATAGGACGGGAGGTCAATGCGCTTCGATCTGACCGAGGAACAGGCTTTCTTCTCCGAGACCACACGCAAGTTCATACAGAGCCGGGGCGCCCTCACCGCTACCCGGGATCGGTGGGAAAGGCCGGAGGGCTTCGACCTCCCCTACTGGCGCGAGGCCGCCGAGCTCGGTTGGGCCGCCGCGTTCGTCCCCGAGGATCTCGGCGGAGGCAGCGTGTCGGGGCGTCCGGTCCAGGACGCGGCGATCGTCGCCGAGGAGATGGGCCGAATGGTCGCTCCCGGACCGTTCCTCGCCGTCAACGTGGTTGCCGCGGCCATCGCCGAGCAGGGCACCGCGGCGCAGCGGGCGGAATGGCTGCCGGGCATCGTGTCGGGCGAGATGGTCGGTTCCTGGGCGGTGGAGGAAGACGGGGCGACGTGGTCGGGTACCCTCCCGACCGTGTCGGCCACCGCGGAGGTCGAACGGGGCGAACTGGTCCTGAACGGCGCCAAGGCCTACGTGGAGGCGGCCGGACAGGCCGATCTTTTCCTCGTCACGGCTCGCACGGGCGGTGCGCTCAGCCAGTTGCTCCTGCCCGCAGACACCCCGGGGCTGACGGTGACCCCGGGGCGCAGCATCGACCTCTCCCGCCGGTTCGGGCGGCTCCACCTCGATGGCGTGCGTTTGCCGGCCTCGGCGGTCCTCGGTACCCCCGGTGAGGGCACCGGGGCGGTGGAACGACAGCTTCAGATCGCGCTCGCCCTTCAGTGCGCGGAGACCGTCGGCGCCGCGCAGCAGGCGTTTGAGGTCACCATCGACTACGCGCGCGACCGCTTCGCCTTCGGACGCCCCATCGCCTCGTTTCAGGCGCTGAAGCATCGGATCGCCGACATGCTCCAGTGGATCGAATTCGGCAAGGCCATCTCGGAGGCCGCCGCCGAAGCGGTCGACGAGGGGAGCGAGGACGCGGCCCGACTGGTCAGCGTGGCCAAGGCGTACGTCGGCGATCGGTGCCTCGACGTCGTCGACGAATGCGTTCAGATCAGCGGCGGGATCGGGGTCACCTGGGAACACGACGTGCACCTCTACTCCCGGAGGATCGCCCTCAACAGGGCGCTCTTCGGGAGTCCCGAACAGCACAAGGAACGCCTGTGCCAACTTCTCGAACGCTGAGGTGAGCCCCGTGGGCGAAGCGACCGAATCGCTCGACTCGTTCCGGGACCGCGCCCGAGCTTGGATCGACGGGAACCTCCCGAGGGCCGGCGATCCCGCGCCCATCGACGACCGGACCATCCAGAACGCGCTCTTCGATGCCGGGTTCGCGGGCATCGCGTTCCCCCGGCGGTACGGAGGTGCCGGCCTCACCTTCGAGCACCAGAAGGTGTTCTTCGCTCTGACGGCGGGGTATCGGACCCCGACCGGGTACGGCGTATCGATCGGGATGCTCGGCGCCACCCTTCTCGACCACGGTTCCGACGAGTCGAAGCAGGAACACCTGCCCCGCATCCTGCGGGGTGACGAGCTGTGGATCCAGCTCCTGTCGGAACCCAGCGGCGGGTCGGACATGGCGGGTGCCCTGACCCGGCTCACCCGCGACGGCGACACGTACGTCCTGAACGGCTCCAAGATGTGGAGCTCGGGAGCGTTGCGTTCCGACTACGGGATGTGCCTGGCCCGAACGGACTGGGACGCGCCGAAGCACCGGGGGCTGTCGATGATCGCCGTCCCGCTCAAGGGGACGCCCGGCCTCACCATCGACGCCATCCGCCAGGTCACCGGCGCGCCGGCGGAGTTCTGCCTTGAGTTCTTCGACGACGTCGTCCTGCCGGCCGGCAACCTGATCGGCAGGGAGAACGAGGGATGGGCGGTGGCCCAGACCTTGCTGTTCCACGAGCGGAACGCCACCGCCGGGATCGCCCATGGTTACGGCCTGATGGTCGAAGGGTCGGCCGGCCGAGACGATTTCGAGTACCAGGCGCGAGGTGCCCGCCACCGGGGCCTCGGAGCCGATCCGGTCCTACGGCAGGCGATCGCCACGTCCTACGTCGAGCAGACGGTGGCGCGCTGTGCCGGCTCGAGGGTGATGACCGGCATGCGGACAGGCGCGCTGCAAGGGCAATGGGGCTCGCTCCTCAAGCTGCACCTCGGGTCCAACTCCCCTCAGAGTGCCAAGAGGGCGTTGGCCGCTTGGGGTCCCGACGGCGTCATCTGGGACGGCAACGACGCGATCGCGGGGAACGCCGGGGAGCTGTTCCTCGGCTCCCGGGGCATCTCGATCGCAGGAGGCTCCAACGAGATGCAACGCAACATCGTGACCGAACGCCTGATGGGGCTGCCCCGCGAACCAGCGTTCGACCGCGACCTCCCCTTCAACGAGGTTCAGCGAAACCGAGGCAGGTTTCAGGCTGCTCCGGAGCGCCGGGACTGAGCTGTCGCCTCACGCGCGCGCTGCTGCTCCTGCCGGGAGGGTTCATCCCTCTTCGTAAATGCTGAGCACGGTGGGCGACGTCGCGAGAAGGACGATGCCGGCACAGGCGATGGCCGCAGCGAACATCTCGACGGCGAAGAGGCCACCGACCCGAACCTGTTCGCCGAGCACGGTGTCCCCGATCACCACCGCCACCAGCGGCTCGAGCACCCCGACGAAGGGCATCGAGTACGCGAGCGGACCGGCCTGGTAGGCGCTCTGGGACACGACCAGGGCGACGATCCCGACCGTGATCGCCAGGTAGAGCTGCCAGTGCAGGAAGGCGCGGGCCACGTCAACGGACAGGAAGTAGGTCGTCGCCTTGGTGAGCACGGCGAGCACTCCGAAGGAGAGGCCGGCCGCGGCACCGAGGAACATCGCCCGCCGCGGGCCCCTGCTCCTTGCTCCGAGGCCCACGGCCGCGCTTGCGACGACACCGACCGGGACCAGCGAAAGCAGCCAATCGGATCCTTGCGGGTTGGGATTGCCCTCGCTCGGTGAAGCCACGACGAGGAAGATCGAGATGCCGCTGACGACCCCGACGATACCGACCCACTCGCGCCGCCCGGCGCGGCGATGCCGCCGCCAGATCCCCAGCGGGATGGCGAACGCCAACTCGGTGACGACGATCGGTTGGATCAGGGCGACCGGCCCGTAGGCGAGGGCCAGGGCCTGAAGCCCGAAGCCGCAGAGAAGGAAACCCACCCCTGCGAGCCACTTGGGCCGCCGGGCCAGCTCGGCCAGCAGTCCGAGGGAGAGGGACTTGTCGGCGGAGACCGATCGCGTCGACTCCTGCTGGAGCACTGCTGCGAGAGCGAAGCTCACGGCGGCTCCCAGGGCGGCCAGGATCGCGGGACCGAACGTCACGAGCGCCGGCTTCGCCACCACCGTGGCACTCGTCGTCCCAGCTCGACGAGGCCGCTCACGACGAGGGCGACGCCGAGAGCGAGCAGGAGGCCCACCCACGGCCTGTCCTCGAACGCCTTGCCACCGAGCCGACCGAGGAAGAAGGCGTAACTCGCCCAGATCATCGCGGCGACGGCGGTGGCGAGGACGAAGCGGCGCCGCCCGTATCCCGTGACGCCACAGGTGAGCGTGACCGCGGTCCGGCCACCGGGGATGAACCGGCACACGACGATGAGCCGGGCACCGTAGCGCTCCAGCGTCCGCTCCGCCCAGGCCCGCCGATGAGCTCCTCGCTCGCCGGTGAAGAAGCGGCGGCTTACCCACGGGCTGAAGTGCCGTCCGATCAGATAGCTGACGTTGTCGCCCGCGAAGGCGCCCGCCGCGGCCAGGATCAAGAGGACGGCGATCCGTGGGTCGGCGCTGCCGGCGGTGGCCACGCCGAGGGCGATCACCGCCGTCTCGCTCGGCACCACGGGGAAGACGGCGTCGAGCGCGGGGATGACCAGTGCGACGATATAGGAGATCGGCGAGCCGACGTCGAGGTCCGAGATGCTGATCATCTCGACGACCCTTCGGCTCCCGTCGATGCCATCCCTCAGCTGGGGCCCAGGTTGAGTTGCACGCGAGGAGGCTACCTGCAGCGCCCGTCGACCCCCTTGGCAGGGTGACCCGGTCGATCGGTCCCCGGAGGCGAGTCGGTAGCCGCCAAGCCCGAACGGGGATCCTCCTCGCCACCATCGGCGGTTTCGTATCATTCACCGTGGTGGCCCCGGGGAACGAAGCGAGAGAGGGGCCGCTCGACCAGGTCGGCCGCCCCTCCCGGGTCCGCCGCCGCCAGCTCAGGGCGCGTCGCCGTCGCGCCCTGCTGCTGGCGGTGACGCTCGTGGTGGCCGCCGGCGCCGTGGTCCTCGCCCGAGGCGTGAGCCACGCCCGTCGACCGGCGGAGGCGGCCGCGGCTCAGGGCGCCACCTCCCCGGCTCCCAGGCCGGCGACCACGACGACGCTCCCTCCTCCCTACCAGCCGCCCCCCGTCACCCCCCTCCTCTCGCCGGCTCTCGCCGGTGAAGGCCAGTGGGTGCCCGCGGATACCTGGGACCAGGGACCCGCCTCCGTCATGACGACGACGTTCCGCCCCGACCCGTCCGCTCCGAACGTCGTCGCCTATGCCGCTTGGATCCGGACGACGACCACCCAGCTGGCGCTCTACCCGGGCTACGAGGGACCGGGGCCGTCCGCTCTCGACCGCGGCCCCGAAATGGTGCCCCAGTCGGCATGGCCGAACCTGCTCGCCGCCTTCAACTCGGGATTTTACGAGGCGGACGCCGCGGCCGGCTTCTTCGTCCACGGGACCCTCTACTTCCCGATGGTGAACGGGATGGCCACCGTCGTCGCCAGAACCGACGGGCAGGTCGATATCGTCGACTGGGAAGGCGGCCCGACCCCCGGCCCCGACGTCGTGCTCGCCCGCCAGAACCTGCCGCTCCTGGTTGACGGCGGTGCGGTCACGCCCGCTGCCTCGGCGCCGCAGTGGGGCCCCACCCTCGGGGGCGTCCCCGCCGTCTGGCGGAGCGGCCTCGGGATCGACGCCCAGGGCAATCTCGTGTACGTCGCCGCCCCCGCACAGACCGCCCTCAGCCTTGCCCGCGTGCTGGTCGACGTCGGCGCCGTGCGGGGAATGGAGCTCGACATCAACCCCGAATGGCCGATCTTCACCACCTACGGCGGCCCGGGCGCGGTCTCCCCGTCCCTCTTCGTGCCGAACCCCAACCAGGTCCCCAACCGCTTCCTCTACTCGAGCACCAAGGACTTCTTCGCCGTCTTCGTCCGGCAGCCCGGAGTGACGGAGCAGCCGTGGTAGGAGACCGACGGTGACGTCGCCCTCGCGTCGGGCCCGCCACGGGCGCGCCGATCCCCGGCGGACCCGACGGCGGTGGACCGGTTCCGCCCTGACCGCCCTCCTCGCGCTGGCCCTCGGGGGCACGGCCACGACCCTGGCCCTTGTCGGCGGGCGTCACGACGCCCGCTCCGCGGGGCCACCTTCGGCGCGCACCGGAGCGTTCACGAGCCCGACGGCCACGACCGTGCCCGTCACCACCTCACCGACGGCACCACCTCTCAACGCGGTCACGATCGCCGCCGTCGGCGACACCGAGCTCGGGAACACGCCCGATCTGCCGTCGGACCCGTCCACCTATCTCGGTTCCGTGGACAGCGCGCTGCACGCCGAGGTCGTCTTCGGCAACCTCGAGGGGACGCTCACGGACTCCACCGCGTCGAAGTGCGGAGCCGTGCCGACCGACTGCTACTCCTTCCGGACCCCCCCGGCCTACGCCTCGATCCTCCGCCAGGACGGCTTCACGGTGTTGAACAGCGCCAACAACCACTCCCACGATTTCGGCGCGCAGGGCGTGGCCGACACCACCGCGGCCCTCGGGTCCGCCGGCATCGTCCAGGCCGGCCTAGCCGGCCGGATCGGCGTGGTCACGGACGGATCGACCACGGTGGCCTTCGTCGGCTTCGCCCCGTACCCCGACGTGAACAACCTGCTCGACCTGGCGACAGCCAGCCAGTTGATCGCCCGGGCCCGCACCGAGGCCGACCTCGTGATCGTCTACATGCACGCCGGGGCGGAGGGGATCGGGGCCGCCCACGTGACCGGTCGCGAGGAGACGTACGTCGGCGAGGATCGCGGTAACGCCGAGGCCTTCGCCCACGCCGCCATCGATGCCGGAGCAGACCTGGTCCTCGCCAGCGGCCCCCACGTGCTGCGAGGCATGGAGTTCTACCAGGGACACCTGATCGCCTACAGCCTCGGCGACTTCGCCGGCTACGGCAACTTCGCGACCAGTGGCCAGCTCGGCCTGTCAGGGATCCTGCGAGTCACCCTCGGCCGGGACGGGACGTTCGAGAGCGGCCGGTTCGTCTCGCTCGCCCTCACCGGAGCGGGCGCGCCCTCTCTCGACCCGTCGGGGGCGGCGGCGCGCTTCGTCGAGCAGCTCTCCGCCGAGGATTTCGGCCCGGCGGCGGCCGTCATCGGCCCCACCGGCCAGATCTCGCCGCCACCTGGCGGCTAGCTCGGAGCTCGGTCAACAACCGCCGGCCGGTCCCGGAACTCCCGGGCCCGTCGCCGGTTGATCGACCGCGCCGACGTCGGCGGGTCTCGGATTCGGGCCCAGGTGGACCACGTACCAGGTCCCGCGCCACGAGATGAGGGATGCCACGGCGAACGACTGAACGGTCGCGCCCTCGGTGTAGACGAGGCGGATGCCCGGCAGATGCCAGTAGCCGATGGAGTTCTCGCAGGCGCCCGGCGGGACCCAGGTCGCGTCGCCGGCGGCGACCCCCACGCTGATCAACCGGGCCGCTCCCACACCCACGCCCAGCTCCTGGTGGTACGTCGCGATGTCGAGGCGGTAGAAGGCGACCAGCCGGTCGCTGTAGTCGGACGCCGGATCAGCCAACAGTCCGGCCTTCATGGAGACGTACGCGCTCCGGGGAAAGAAGAGCGGGAGGCCCTCGTCGGGTGAGCCGTCCACGATCGCCCGCCAGAGCTCCTGCATCCGCTCCTGTAGCGGCGCCCCGTCCGACGGCTGGTCGGACGTCTGTGGCAGCTTCCCGGGATCGATCGTCGTGGTCATGGTCGTGGTCGAGGTCGTGGTCGATGCGGTCACAGAGGTCGGGCTCGTGGACGGGGCGAACGAGCGGCCGGGGGCGCCCCGGTTGCATCCCGCCGCCACGACGGCAACCATGAGCAGGGCGGCGATGGTCCGCGCCACCGGTCGGTGGTCCCGAGGTTCGAGGTCGGTCACCCCGAGAGCGCCGATGCCGCGCCGTCCCGATCCCAGCTCCCGCCCGCCCCTCATCACTCCACGTGGCGCAGGTCCGGTCCCGTATAGGTCGGCAGGACCGAGGGTGGCATCGGACCTTTGAGCCTGGACGGGCCGGTCGTCTCCTCCCACGCGTGGGCGAGGATGCCCACGCTCCGGCTGAGGACGAAAAGCCCCCGCCCGAGCGGGGGTTCCAAGCCCAGCTCGCAGAAGACCACGGCCGTCGCCCCGTCGATGTTCATCGGCACCGGACGCCCCACGATCTCTGCCACCTCACGCTCGACGGCGAGGGCCACACCGACGAAGCGGCCACCCACCACGTCATCCGCCGCGGCCGAGCGGACGGCATCGAGCAGGGGTGCGACCCGCGGGTCGACCGGGTGGAACCGGTGCCCGAAGCCCGGAACGAAAGGGTCGCGCCGGCGTGCCTCGGCCACGGCCCCGCTCGTGGCCGAGGCGAGCGTGGCACCGCCGTCGACCGCTCCGGCCACCTGCAGGTACAGCTCCATGCACTGCTGGCCGGCGCCACCGTGGACGTCACCCAGCATGTTGACCCCGGTGGCGATCGCGCTGTTCAGCCCCACACCGGTCGTGGCGGCCATGCGGGCGGACGCGATCGACGGCGCCTGGGGCCCGTGGTCGACCGACGCCACCAACGCCGCCTCGAGCAGGCTCGCCTGACCCGCCGAAGGCAGCTCACCAACGATCAGCAGCCAGATCACCTCCGCAAGGCCGATGTTCCCGATCAGCTCCTCCACCGGGTAGCCCCGGAAGCGGATCACGCCCGGGCGGATCTCGGCGATCGACGTGGCCCACCAGTCGGCACCCTCGGGCCACGGCACCCCCTCGAGCCCGCTCACAGCACGCCCTCGGAGCGCAGCCGCGAGATCTCGGCGGACGAGCGGCCGAGCCGGGCCAGCTCGTGATCGACATCGGCGCCGAGCACCGGCGGTGCGGTGCTCGGGCGAGCTGCCCGGCCGTCGACATGAAAGCCGGCGGTGACCACCCGGAGAGGGCGGTCCGTGCCGGGGACCGTGCCGACCTCGGCGACCAGCTGACGGTGCTCGAGCTGGTCGAGCTCCACCACCTCGGGGATCGACAGAACCCGGGCGGCAGGCACCCCCAACGGGTTCAGGAGCACCTCCCACTCCGTCGCCGGGCGGGCAGCAAGCGCCGCTGTCAACTCGGCATTGAGGGCCGGCCGGTTGACCAGCCTGTCGGCCCGTTCCGCAAAGCGGACGTCGATAGCCAGGTCGGGACGGCCCACGGCATCGCACAGGGCGACAAATTGGCCCTGCTGATTGGCGGCGATGTTGAGGAGACCGTCGGCCGTCGCGAACGCGCCGGAGGGGCTGGCCGTGAAATTGTCGTTGCCCATGCGTTCGAGCTCCTGGCCACCGATGAGCCAGTTGGAAACCGCCCACCCGAGACCGGCCACGGCGCTGTCGAGCATCGAGACGTCCAGATGGGCGCCCTCGCCGGTGGCCGCCCGGCGCACGAGGGCCGCGGTGATGGCGAAGGCCGCCGTCATGCCCCCCAGGGTGTCGCAGATCGGGAACCCGGCCCGCGTCGGCCCGCCGCCTCGCTGCCCGGTGACGTCCATCACCCCGGAGAGCCCCTGCACGATCTGGTCGTAGGCCGGGCGGTCCGCCATTGGCCCGTCGGCCCCGAAGCCCGAGATGGCGCAGTACACGAGCCCCGCGTTGCGCGAGCGGAGCTCGTCCCATCCGAACCCCAGCGACGCGAGCACCCCGGGTCGGAAGTTCTCGACGAGGACGTCGGCGTCCTCGGCCAGCTCGGCCAGGATCGCCTTGCCCCGCTCGTCCTTCAGGTTGAGGGTGAGCGAGCGCTTGCCGGCGTTCTGGGCGAGGAAGCTCGACCCGGTGCCCCGGTGGTTGAGCGCGGGATCCGCTCCCAGCTGACGGGCGAGATCACCCGAAACGGGCATCTCGACCTTCAGCACGTCGGCGCCCTGCAGGGCCAGCTGATAGGTGCAGAACGGCCCAGCCAGGACGTTGGTCAGGTCGAGGACCTGCACACCGGAGAGCAGGCGGGTCGGCGAGCGCATCACGCTCGGATCGTAGGCGCCGTGAAGTCCCGGGAGGTGACCCTGGTGCTCCGGCCGGGGCAGAGGCTGGCGGATCGTCACCTCGGCGAACGGGCGGCCCGCCGAGGGAACCCTCGGGTCCCGTCGGACCGGCCCACCGCCTCGCAGTGGCCGGCGAACACCGCCTACCGCTCGACCCCGGGGTCGTGGGCCGTTCGGGTCACGAGAGGGATGCCGAGGGCGATCAGGTTCGCGGCCACCGACAACGGGATCGGACAGGTCACCGGCACCCGGAAGCCGACCCCGACCGCTTCGGCCCGCACCTGCTCGTGGTCCACGAGCAGGCGGACCCAGTCGACCCGACGCAACCCAGCTTGGCCTGCACGTTCCGATCGCGCCACTGCCTCTCACCCCCCCCGTCGGAGCGGTGGCCGCCACGACGGATCTCTGATCAGATTTTAGGTGGGGCTAATCTTTGCGTCAAGGGGTTCCGACGAAGTCGTGCACCGACATTGCGCAGCCACTGAAAGGCCGTCCTGCATCGAGGTCGCCCCGGGTACCGGCCGACGACAGGGGCTCCACCCGGTCCCCGGGGAGCGGGACAGGGCCGGGTCGGAGGCGGCGATCGACGCTGCTCGATCGAGCCGTTACGATCCCCCGACTGGGGAGCGCACAAAGTCGCCGCTCCGCAGCGCATGGCTCGCGCACGAGACGGAGGACGGCAGTGACCACACTCGACGGCAAGGTTGCGTTCATCACCGGAGCGGCGCGAGGGCAGGGCCGCTCGCACGCCGTGCGCCTCGCGAGCGAGGGGGCGGACATCGTGGCGATCGACATCTGCCACGACATCGAGACGATGAACTATCCGAACGCCACGCCCGAGGATCTCGCCGAGACCGCACGCCTGGTGACCGAGCAGGGCCGACGCATCGTCACCCTTCAGGTGGACGTCCGGGACGCGGCGGCGGTCTCGCGGGCCGTCGACACCGCATGGGAGGAGTTCGGGCGGATCGACATCGTCCTGGCCAATGCCGGCATCGTGGTTCTCGGGGACTCGAGCGCCGATCCCGCCCAGATCTGGCAGGACATCCTGTCCACAAATCTGTCGGGCGCCTGGTACGCCGTCAGTGCGGCCATCCCGAAGATCATCGAGGGGGGACGCGGCGGCGTCATCATCCTGACCGGCTCGACCGCCGGGGTCCGGCCCACTCCGAGCACTGATCCAAGCGGTGCTGCCTACACCGCGTCGAAGTTCGGTCTGGTGGGCATTGGCAAGCAACTGGCGTCCGCCCTCGCCGAGCATTCCATCCGCGTCAACGTCATCCACCCCACCGGGGTGGCGTCGGGCATGACCATGAACGAAGCGATGGCGCGCCTCATGGAAGAGGCCGCCGCCGGCGGCGCCAACACCATCTCGGCCATGCAGAACGCGATGCCCGTCGACATCCTCCAGCCGGAGGACATCTCGGACACCGTCTCGTTCCTGGTCTCGGACAAGGCGAAGTGGATCACCGGCGTCTCCCTCCCCGTCGACGCAGGCTTCTCGGTCCGGTAGGGACCGGCGACCGACCGGTCCGCAGCGACCGACGAATCCTCGCGGTGGTCGATCACCGCTCTTCGAACCTCGGCTCCCGATGCTCCCTCGCCGCCAGCAGGCCCTCCGCCTGGTCGGCGGTGCTCCGCAGGGCGCATTGCTCCACCCACTCCTTCGCCGTCGCCCTCCGCAACCCGTCGGCAAGATCGCCACGCAAGGTTCGGCGGATGGAGCGAACGGCCAGCGGCGCGGCCGAGGCGATCTCCGCTGCCAACGAGTGGGCTTCGGCGCGCAAAGACCCTTGGGGAACGAGTCGGTCGAGCAGTCCCATGGCGAAGGCGGCTCCACCGTCGACCCGCCGGCCGGTATAGAGCAGCTCCTGCGCCCGCTGCTGCCCCGCAACTGCGGGCAGCGTGATCGTGAGCCCGAACCCGTGGTGCATGCCCAGGCGGGCGAAGTTCGCGGCCATCCGAGTCTCGGGGGAACCCACGCGGAAGTCGCACAACAGGGCGAGGGCCAGGCCCCCGCCGATGGCTCCTCCCTGCACCGCTGCGACGACCGGTTTCGTCGCTTCGCAGATCCGGGCCCCCTCGTCGTATATCGGGTTGGAGGCGGGCGGGGCCGCACCGTCGATCACGGCCTGGCGGCGGCTGACGACGTCCACCCCGGCACAGAAGTGCCGACCTGCGGCCGCGAGCACGACGGCCCGGCAGCGCCGATCCCCGTCGAGCTCGAGCAGCGTGTCTGCCAAGCGGCGGGTCAGATCGGCGTCGAGCAGGTTGTTGGGCGGGCGGCGGAGCTCGACCGTGGCGACGAAGTCGCCCCCGACGTCGACACCGATCCCCTGGCGATCGCCATTGTCGTCGCTCATGCCCGGTGGGGTCCGTTCCGTCCCTACCGGGGGTACTTCACGGTGTCGACGCCGCTCATCTGGCGCAGGACCAGGTAGTCGGGACCCTTGAGTGCCGTCCGTTCCCAGGGACCGAATCCCTGGACGGTACCCGCCCCGCCGAGGGCGGCGGGTACCTGATGGATGCGCTGGAGTCCCTCCGTCACGCCCTCGGGGGTGTGGACGGTGGCGTACCGGAGGCCGAGCACTGCCAAGGTGGCCATGTCGTACATGCCGCCGAAGATCGGTTGGAACGGACGGGTGCCGTGACGCGCCTCGTACCCGTCGAGCGCGGCGCGCAGGGTCTCGTTCTCCTCATCGACCTGGTCGACGTACACCCAGCCGCTCATCTCGCGGCGCTCCTGGGGAGACTTGGAATAGAAGTGCATGCCCGCAGTGGTCGTGAACCTGGGCGGATCCCAGCCGGCCGCGGTCAACGCCCTCGACAGGTGGAGCAGCACGGCGCCGAAACCCAGGTACACCAGAGCGTCGGGCTCTCGGTCGGCCACCTGCCGCAGCTCGTCACCGAGATCACCGGCCACCGGCGAGCACTTCAGGTCGGAGACCACGGCCAACCCGCCACGCTCGCACTGCTCTTCGAAGAACTCGAAGTACTCCTGCCCGATCGGAGAGCGGTCGCGGATGACGCCGACCGTGCGCAGGCCCCGGCGCTCGATCGCCCGGGCGATGAGGGGTCCGTCGCCGTGCAGCGCACCGATCTGGTACTGGAACCCGTACCTTCCTCGCGATCGCGTCGTCCCGGGGAAGTTGATCGTCGGCACCCCACGCGATTCGAACAGGGGCACGACGGCCATGCAGTTGTCCGTGATACCGGGGCCGATGATCACGAGCACTCCCTCGTCGGCCAGAGCGGTCCACGCGTCCATGACCGCCTTGGCCGTTCCCTGCGGCAACCCGCGGCCCGAACGAACGACGAGCTCGATGGGCCGGTCCACCTCGCCGGCCGCCAACGCCTCGTCGAACCGGAACCGGATCACGTTCCCGATGCCGTCCTCAAAGGCGGCGGAGTCGGGCATCAGGCCCTCGTGCAGGAAACCGACCTTAAACGGCTCGACACCGTCGCTCACGGGACGCACCTCGCCTCTCGGACCACAAGCCTCCGGTCGTGTCTACCACAGCCGCGGCGACGAGCCACGGAGGCGGCGCCGTCCACGAACGGAAACCGGACTGTCAGTTGACTCCCCGGCTCTGCCCTGCCCAATAGGGGGCCCGCAGCTCCCTCTTGAGGACCTTGCCGGTCGGGTTCCGTGGGAGGGCGTCGACGAAGTCCACCGACGTGGGGCACTTGTAGTGTGCGAGACGCTCCCGGGCGAAGCCGATGACCGCGCCCGAGTCGGCGGGGGCCCCCGCACGCAGGACGACGACGGCCTTGACGGTCTCGCCCCACCGGTCGTCAGGGACGCCGATGACGGCGACGTCGGCCACGTCGGGATGGGCGGCCAGCACGTTCTCGACCTCCGCCGGGTACACGTTCTCCGCTCCCGAGACGATCATGTCCTTGATCCGGTCGGTGAGGAACAGGTAGCCATCGACGTCGAGGTAGCCGCCGTCACCGGTCCGGAGCCAGCCGTCCGAGGTGATGGTCGCATCGGTGGCGTCGGGGTTCCGCCAGTAGCCGGCCATGTTCTGACCCGAGCGGGTCCACACCTCCCCGACGGTCCCGCTGGGGAGGTCGCGGCCCGTGGCAGGATCCACTACCCGCACTTCCACCCACGGGAACGGTCGCCCCGCGGAACGCAACAGGTGGCCGCGTGGCCCTCCGGGATCGTGGTCCGCGGCGTTCAGCTGGGCGATCGCCCCGGTGGTCTCGGTCATGCCGTAAAGCTGCTCGAGATGGGGACCGAAGGTGTCGAGCGCCCGCGTCAGGAGCGACTCGCTGATCGGCGACGCCCCGTAGTAGAGGCTTCGCAGCGTGACGAAATCCGCCCGGGTGGTCCCTCGGACTTCGAGCATCGCCTGGATCAGGGCGGGGACCACGAACCCGTGGGTGACCCCCTCCTCCCGGAAGCCGGTGACCAGCCCGGCGGGGTCGAGCTCACGGAAGACGACCGTCGTGCCGCCACCCGCGAAGCCGTTTATCGCCCAGCCACAGCCCCCGATGTGGAACAGCGGAGAGGTCACGGCATTGACCGCCGTGGCATCGACACCCCAACGGTCCCGAGCCCCGTCGATCAGCGCCTGCAGGTTGGCGTTGGTGAGCATGACCCCCTTCGGACGCCCGGTGGTGCCCGACGTGTAGAGCTGCAGCGCTACGTCGTCGCCATCGGAGACGAGGCCGGGGTCCCTGTCGGGATGGGGTTCCGACCATTCCCGCAGGGCCACCCCGGCCCGGTCGCCGATCGACACCAGGGCCAGGCCCGACGCCGACGCCGCCAGCGCCGGCCGGTGGGCGTCGAACTCCTCACCCAGGAAGAGGATCCGGGACGCGGCGTCGTCGACCAGCTCGAGGACCTCGCGGGTTGCCGACCGCCAGTTCAAGGGGGTGTAGACGGCCCCGATCTTGAGGACCCCGAAGAGGATGACGATCAGATCGATGCCGTTGCGATCGAGGAGCACCACCCGGTCACCCCGGCCCACCCCTGTCGCCAGCAGGGCCTGGGCCACGCGATTGGACCGGTGGTCGAGCTCCTCCCAGGTGAGGGAGGTCTCCCCGCTGCGCACCGCGACGCATCCGCCTCTGGCCTCGGCGTGCCCACGGACCACCCCGGCAATCGTCCATCGCTCCCCCACTGCGTGCAGGGTAGAGCAGCGCCGGGCTCGGCGCCGCTCGCCGCACCGGGTGACCGACCGCCACCCGGGAGGTGACCCGACCCCTCCACCGCGAGGGTGAGGGTACCCGCCCTCAGGACTCCTCCGCCCCCTCGACGTTCTCGATCGGCCCGGCAGCAGCGTCACGTCTCGCGATGATGTGCACGTCGATCCCGGCGGCGGCGGCCAAGCGCGAGATCTTCCGCACGACGGAGCCGCCACCTCTCAGCTCCTGCCACCGGCTACGGCCACTCGAGCCGACCACGATCTGGGTGATCTGGCGGGCGCGGGCGTACTCGATGAGCGCGTGGGCCGGGTCGTCGGCCAGGATCTCGCTCCAGTCGGCTCCGAGGTCGGAGGCGAGCTGACGGAGGTCGGCCAGTTGGCGATCCTGCGATCGGCGAGCACCATCGCCGGCGACGATGTGCAGGACATGAAGGTCGGCCTTGATCCGGGCCGCCATCCTCGCGGCCCGACGAACGATGGCGTCGGTGCCCGGTGCGGTCGTGACGCCCACCAGGATGCGCTCGCTGGTCTCCCACAGACGCTTGGTCTGGTGTCGCAGGAGGTGATCGAGCAGCTCTCCCTCCGTCTCGTCGGCAAGGAAGCGCAACGCCAGCTCCCGCAACGCGATCAAGTTGTCGATGCGGAAGAAGTTGCCCAGCGCCTGGGGAACCTTTGCCGGCGGGTAGATGTTGCCATGGAGCATCCGGCGTCGGAGCTGCTCGGGCGACGAATCGACGAGCTCGATCTGGTCGGCCTTTCGGAGCACCCAGTCCGGCACCCGCTCGCGGATCGGTACGCCGGTGATCTGCTCCACCGCGTCGGCGATGCTCTCGAGATGCTGGATGTTGACGGTCGTGACCACGTCGATCCCGGCGCTCAGGAGCTCCATGACATCCTGCCAGCGCTTCTCGTTGCCCGAGCCCGGGACGTTGGTATGGGCGAGCTCGTCGACGAGCGCGACGCTCGGATGGCGCTCGAGCACGGCACCGAGGTCCATCTCCTCGAAGCGTGCTCCCCGGTGGTGGACGGAGCGTCTCGGGATCACCTCGAGGTCATCGATCAACTCCTCGGTGAGCGGGCGTCCGTGGCACTCCACGAACCCGATGGCCACGTCGGTGCCCCGCTGATGGCGACGATGACCCTCGCTGAGCATGGCATAGGTCTTCCCGACCCCGGCGGCCGCGCCCAGGTAGATGCGGAAGTGGCCGGCCGGCTCGACCCCTTCGGTGTCCTCCGGGCGGACGGTGTCCGCCGCTCTCACCTCGACGGCCGTGCCCTGAGGTCCTACCACGTGCGTTCCCTCGGCCTCCCCCACCGGCTGACCACCGGGACCGCAGGGGGTTCCTCCGACTCTCACGGTTGCCGTCTCGCCGTCTCGCCGATCGTACCGGCGGCGCCTTCGGGCAGCCAGGGGCTCACTTCAGCTTGGCCAGTGCCTCGTTCAGCTGCAGCACCACGATGTAGTCCGACCCCAGGAACCCGAGCTGGGCCGCGTGGACCTGGGAGCCGATGAGCTGACGGAGGCGGGCCGGCGAGATACCGGTGGCCTTGGCGACCATGGGGATCTGCACATAGGCATCCTGAGGGGTGATGTCGGGGTCGAGCCCACTGCCCGAGGTGGTGACCAGGTCCGGGGTCGGGTCTACTCCGCGGGCGTGCCAGTAGGCGACCAGCGCCTTGGTGTTGTCGAGCAGAGTCTTCGAGCGCGGGCCGAGGTTGGTGGCGCCCGATTGGCCGCTGTTGCCGTTGGCCACCAGCGGATTGTCGCCCCCGGGCGCGGGGGGCTTCGACTTCGGGTTGGCCGCGTAGGGACCGGTGTCGTCGGGTCGCCCGTGGAACCACCCCTTGCTCGACCAGTTCTGCCCGATCAACGTCGACCCGTGGGCGGTGATCGAACCGTCGGCCTGATGCCTGAAGAGGAGCTGGGACACGCCGGTACCGACAAGGGGATAGACGATGCCGAAGAGCACCAGGACGGCGACAGCCAGGATGACAGAACGACGAAGGTGGGTCAGCATCATCAATACCAGTGGACAGCGGTGAGGAACAGGTCGATCAGCTTGATGAAGATGAAGGGGACGATGATCCCGCCCACGCCGTAGATCCAGACGTTGCGACGCAGGATGGACGCAGCGCCGGTCGCCCGGAACTTCACTCCCCGCAGTGCCAGGGGAATGAGGGCCACGATCACCACGGCGTTGAAGATGACAGCGGAGAGCACTGCGCTCTGGGGACTGTGCAGCTTCATGACGTTGAGCGTGTTGAGCTGTGGATAGGTGGCCACGAACAGGGCCGGGATGATGGCGAAGTACTTGGCCACGTCGTTGGCGATGGAGAACGTGGTCAGGGAACCTCGGGTGATGAGCAGCTGCTTGCCGATCTCCACCACGTCGATGAGCTTCGTGGGATTCGAATCGAGGTCGACCATGTTGCCGGCCTCCTTCGCCGCCGTGGTGCCGGTGTTCATGGCCACGCCGACGTCCGCCTGGGCCAGGGCCGGAGCGTCGTTGGTGCCGTCCCCGGTCATCGCCACGAGCTTGCCGCCCTGCTGCTCGGACCTGATCAGCTCCATCTTCGTCTCGGGCGTGGCCTCGGCCAGGTAGTCGTCGACCCCGGCCTCCTGGGCGATGGCCGCCGCGGTCAGTGGGTTGTCCCCGGTGATCATGACGGTGCGGATCCCCATGGAGCGCATCTGGGCGAAGCGCTCCCGGATGCCCTGCTTCACCATGTCCTTCAGCTCGATCACCCCGAGGATGACCGGCCCGTCGGCGACAACCAGCGGCGTCGACCCGGCCCGCGAGATCCGGTCGACGATCTCCTCGAGCTCGGGCGGCGCCATTCCCCCCTGGGCGTGCGCCCACTGGCGGACCGAGTCCGCGGCGCCCTTGCGGATCTGGCGATCGTCGACGTCGAGCCCCGACATCCGGGTGGTGGCCGAGAAGGGAACGAACCTGTGGTCGGCGCCCAGGTCCCGCTCCCTGACGTCGAAACGCTCCTTCGCCAGCACGACGATCGACCTCCCCTCTGGGGTCTCGTCCGCCAGCGAGGCGAGCTGTGCGACTTCGGCCACCTCCCGCTCGCTGTGCCCGCCCACCGGAAAGAAGGCCGACGCCATGCGGTTCCCCAGAGTGATGGTGCCGGTCTTGTCGAGGAGCAGGGTCTGAACGTCGCCGGCCGCCTCGACCGCCCGGCCACTCATCGCCAGCACGTTCCGCTGCACCAGCCGGTCCATGCCGGCGATGCCGATGGCCGACAGCAGGGCCCCGATGGTGGTGGGGATCAGGCAGACCAACAGGGCGACCAGGATGACCACCGGGACGGTGGCCCCCGAGTAGGTGCCGAACGGCTGGAGCGTCACCACGACCGGGACGAAGATGACGGTGAGCACCGCGAGCAGGATGGTGAGGGCGATCTCGTTCGGGGTCTTCTGCCGGTTGGCTCCTTCGACCAGGGCGATCATCCGATCGAGAAAGGTATGCCCGGGCTCGGCCGTGATGCGGACCACGATGCGGTCCGAGAGGACCTTGGTCCCCCCGGTGACCGCCGAGCGGTCACCGCCGGACTCGCGGATGACCGGGGCCGACTCCCCCGTGATCGCCGATTCGTCCACCGACGCGACACCTTCGACGATCTCGCCGTCCGAGGGGACGAGGTCGTTGGCCTCGCAGACCACGAGGTCACCCTCGGCCAGCTCCGCGGCCGCCACCCGCATCTCGGTCCCGTCGGCCAGGAGCTTGCGGGCCTCGGTCTCCGAGCGCATCCGGCGCAGCGTGTCGGCTTGGGCCTTGCCCCGGCCCTCGGCCATTGCCTCGGCGAAGTTGGCGAAGAGCACGGTCAGGAACAACCAGGCGGTGATGGACCAGGTGAAGATGCCGGGATGCTCGACTGCCTCCACGAAGGTGACGACCGTGCCCACCAGCACCACGAACATGACCGGGTTCTTGATCTGCACCCGGGGGTCGAGCTTCTTGAACGAGCCGAACAGGGCCTGGCCGAGGATCTGGCGGTCGAACAGGCTCCGGGCCTCGGCCACCCCGCGGGCGACGGTCGACTGGGCCGGTCCTTCGGTGGCGGGGGGCGCCTCGCCCGTTGACGACGATGCCCGTCCCGGGTCGTTCCGGTCAGCGGGTTCCATCAGAAGAACTTCCCGTGGCTGAGCTGCTCGACGATCGGGCCGAGCGAGACGGCGGGGAAGAAGGTCAGACCTCCGATGATCAGGATGACGCCGATCGTGAGGCCGACGAACATGCCGTTGTCGGTCCTGAAGGTCCCGAGCGATTCGGCAACGACGTTCTTGGCCGCCAGGGAGCCGGCCAGGGCAAGGACCGGGATCATGATGGCGAAGCGGCCGAGAAGCATATCGATCCCGCCGACCACGTTGTAGAAGGCCGTGTTCCCGGTCAGGCCACCGAACGCCGACCCGTTGTTGTTGGCCTGCGAGGTCAGCCCGTAGAGGATCTCGGTGAACCCGTGGGGTCCACCGTTCAGGGGACCGGCTCGCCCGGCGTGGACCGAGACCGCCACGGCCGTGAGGACGAGCACGATCAAGGGCATCACCAGCGACCCCAGGCCGGCCAGTTTCACTTCCCTGGCCTGGATCTTCTTGCCCAGGTACTCGGGCGTTCGCCCGATCATCAACCCGCCGATGAACACGGCGATCACCGCGTAGAGCAGGATCGTGTAGAGCCCGCTCCCGGTGCCGCCGGGGGTCACCTCGCCCAGCATCATCCCGGTCAGCAGGCCGAAGCCGCCCATCGGGGTGAACGAGTCGTAGGAGGCGTCGGCCGAGCCGGTCGACGTGTTGGTCGACGCCACCCCGAACAGGGCGGTGGAAGTGTCCCCGAAGCGGACCTCCTTGCCCTCGGTGTTGCCCGTGACCTGTTGGTGGATACCGGCGTCGGCGACTGCCGGGTTGCCCTGGTGCTCGGCGTAGGAGGTGAACCCCACCCAGGAGGCGAAGATGATGACCATCGCCGCCAGCAGGGCCACCCCGTGGCGCACGCTCCCCACCATCTTGCCGAAGGTGTAGGTGAGGGAGAAGGGGATCACCAGCAGCAGGAAGATCGACAGCCAGTTGGTGAGGCCGGTGGGGTTCTCGAACGGGTGGGCGGAGTTGGCGTTGAGGAACCCTCCACCATCGGTCCCCAGTTGCTTGATCGCCTCCATGAAGCCGATCGGGCCCCTCGGGATGGTCTGGGTCACCCCGTTCAGCGAGTTGTGGATGGTGACCGGGCCGGCCAGCGTTTGGACCGCGCCCTGGCCGACGAAGACGATCCCGGCCACAAAGGCCGCCGGGAGCAGTATGTAGAGCAGGCACCGGGTGATATCCACCCAGAAGTTGCCGATGGTCGGCGAGCTCCGGCGTGAGAAGCCCCGGACGAGGGCGATGGCCACGGCGATGCCGACAGCAGGGCTCACGAACTGCTGCACCGTCAGGGCGCCCATCTGGGAGAAGTACGACATGGTCGTCTCCCCCCCGTAGTTCTGCCAGTTGGTGTTGGTGACGAACGACGTCGCGGTGTTGAACGAGAGAGCCGGTGGCACCGCACCGAGATGTTGGGGGTTGAGCGGAAGCGAGCCCTGGATCCTGACGATCAGGTAGGTCAGCAGGATCGAGACGGCGGAGAAGACGACCAGGGACCCCGCATAGCGCCTCCAGGTCTGCTCCTGGTCGGGACCCGTGCCGAGCGCCTTGTACACCGGACGTTCGGCCCAGGCCAGGTAGTGGACACGGTCTTCGAAGACCGCCGCCATGTAGGAGCCCAGGTACCGCCACGCCAAGCCGAGAGCGATGGCCAGGGCGACGATCGTCCAGAAGAACCCCACCTAAAACCACTCCGGCTTGAACATCGCCACGCCGAGATAGATGAACATGATGATCGAGAGCGCGAGCAGGATGCCCTGTACGTCGGTCATACCCGGTCGAGCGCCCAGATGAGGCCGAGCATGGCCGCCGTGAAGGCCGCCGTGCCCAGCACCACGAGGAGATCTGCCATGGGTCGATCATCCCCCTGCCGCCCTGAACAGGATCTCAACAGGCGCCCCAGGGCCCTGAATAATTCCTGAACGGTCCCTTCCCGCCCTACGGGCGACCGGGTCCCGTAGGACAATGGGGAGGTGCGCAACGGCTCCGCCGGATCGATGGCAGGCAGGTGAGGCGATCGCCGACCTTCGTCCCACGCCGGGCGGACGACCGGGGCGGGCGGTAGCCGTCGATGGCAAAGGTCCTTGTCATCGACGACGACCGGTCGCTCCTGCGGGCCCTCCGCCTCGGGCTGAAAGCCCACGGCCACGAGGTGATCACCTCGGTCGGCGGCGAGGACGGGATCTCACAGACCGCTCTGGGCTCGCCCGAGGTCGTCGTCCTCGATCTGGGCCTGCCCGACCTCGACGGGCTGACGGTCTGCAGGAGGATCCGCCGGTGGAGCCGAGTGCCGATCATCGTCCTGTCGGCCACCGGGGCCGAGGACCGGAAGGTCGCGGCCCTCGACGGGGGAGCCGACGACTACGTCACGAAGCCCTTCGGGATGGCGGAGCTCGAAGCCCGAATTCGCGCTGCGGTCCGCAACCGCCGAGCCGACCCCGACGACGCGGTCCCGGCGACCCTCTCGGTCGGTCCCCTCCGGCTCGACCTGGTGCATCACGAGGCTCACCTGCAAGGCGCCCACGTCGAGCTCACTGCGAGGGAGTTCGACGTGCTCTCCTTCCTGACCCGCCACGCCGGCAAGACGTGCACCCACCAGATGGTCCTCTCGGCCGTGTGGGGAACGGGCTACGGGACCGAGGCGCAGTACCTCCACGCCTATGTGCACCGGCTGCGTCAGAAGCTCGAGGACCCGGCGGGCCGGCTGATCCGAACCGCTCCGGGCGTCGGCTACAGCCTGAGCGCCGACCCGGATGTCGAACGATGAGCACCGCTCCCCCGGATCAGGCGAGCAGCCTCCTCGCCGACTCGAGCAGTCCGGCGTTGCCGCCGGCGGTGGTGGTCTCCTCGCCCCGGCGTCGGGCGTTGCGGGCGATGAGCGCGCCGGCCGCAGCCTGCTTGTAGCGGACGAGGGCGGCGAACCAGGTCAGGTCCTTCACCTCGGCGCCCCGGGCCGCCTGGTAGGTCGCGAGCAGTTCGGAGTCCCCGGGCATGCCGGGGCAGGCGACGCGGTTCAGCGACTCGTCCGGATTGGCCATCATCAGGAACCAGGCCAGGTCGACGCGGGCATCACCACGTGACCAGATCTCCCAGTCGATCACCGACACCACCTCGTGACCGCGCGAGAGCGTGTTGCCCAACCGGTAGTCGCCGTGCAGCACTGCGGTCGGTCCCATGACGGGCACCGTGGCGGCCAGGCGCTCGGCGACGTCCTCGGTGCCCTCGCGCAGGTCCGGATCGCAGGCCGCGAAGGCGCCGACCCACCGGTCGAGCTCCGAGCCCAACGGGACCTCGGGCTCGTCGGCGAGACCGACGGCAGCGGGGTCGAGGGCGTGCAGCTCACCCAGGACGCGGGCGGCGTGGAGCTCGCGCTCGCGGACCTGACCGGCAGGCAGCTGTTGCTCCGGGGCGAGGAAGTTCGGTTCGATGCAGTCGCCGTCCTCGTAGGACATGACGAAGAACGGCGGGACCTCGGGCGGCGCGCCGGCGTGCTCGGCGAAGACCCTGGGCACGGGTACGGTGGTCGGTGCCAGGGCCCGCAGCACCCGCGCCTGGCGGAGGACGTCGCGGTTGCGCACCGGGTCGAGCCCGGCCGGCGCGACCTTGAGCACGACCTTCTGGCGATCGGCCCCGGGGGGCGAGAACGACGTCCAGTAGGTGATGCTCGAAGTGCCGCCCTGCAGTGGCGTGATCGGGCCCACCCCGCAGCCGGGGGCGACGCCGTCGAGCAGCTCGTTCGCCCGGGCCTGCAGCTCGGCGGTATCGATGGGCGTAGCTGGCACGATGGTCCTCTCCCCCGCCGCGTCCGGCTGCGGCGCCGTACGAGTATGGCCGAAATCGGTCGGCGACCCCGGCTGCCGCGCCGGCGCTTAGCCGGTGATGATCACCGTCTTTCCGGTGACGTCCACGTCCCCGCCCGTACGGTCGCGCGCTCGTGCCTGCCTCCCGCCCGGGAGGCAGGCACCCGGCGCGGCAGATATCTGCTCAGGCAGGCAGGTCGAGGAACCGGGCGAGGTTGCCTCGCATGATGGCATGGCGGTCCTCGTCGGTCAGCTTCTCGACCTGGCTGAGGTACATCGTCGGCTCGGGCAGGCCCTCGCCGTGCGGGAAGTCCGAACCGAAGACGATCGGCTTGGTCCCGACGATCTCGATGACCCGCTGGACGTTCTCCTCGGGGAACGGCGCCACGAAGCAGTGGTCCTTGAAGTACTCCGAGGGGCGGCGGGTCAGCTTGGCGAAGGTCCCCGGGCGTCCCATCATGAAGGCGTGGTCCATCTTCCGGATGAGGTAGGGCAGCCAGACGGTGCCCTGCTCGGAGAGCAGGAGCTGCATCTTCGGGAACCGCTCGAACCAGCCCTGGAGGATGGCAGCGCCCACGGTCTCCATGGCCGGCCGGTCGCCGTAGTAGAAGACCCACTGGAAGGCATCCATGTCGCCGAGCATGACCTCGGGCTCGTCCCAGTCCTCTCCCTGCTTCGCGTAGCGGGTCAGGGAAGCGAGGTGGGTCGACAGCTTGATGCCGGCCTCGTTGCAGATCGACCAGAACCGGTCGTTCTCCGGACGGAAAGGCGAGTGGAACATGGACGGACCAGTCGAGCACTGAATGACCTTGGGCACCTCGATGCCCATGATGAGCTCGAGCTGCTTGAGCGCCTGCTCGGGGTCGGCGAAGGAGATGTAGGGCGGCGTGAAGAGCCGCTGCTCCGTGTTGAAGCCCCACACCTCGCCCAGGTAGCGGTTCAGGGCGTTGAGGTTGGCGTACAGGCCCTCATAGTCGTCCTCGAACTCGGGCTCCGAGCCGGGCAACGTCGCGAAGTTGACAGTGGCCTCGATACCCTGCGAGTCCATCACCGCGAGACGGTCGGACGGGTTGTCGAGGAACTCCTGGAGGGCCCGGTACTTCTTGGCGAACTCACGGCGCCCCTCGGTGTCGAGGCTCTTCAGGGGGTTCAGCTTGGTGAGCAGCGAGCCGGGGATGACGCCGACGCCCGCTTCAGGCGCCCCGTTGCCTTCCGTGTCGACCTCGGCTCCCGCCCCCTTCACTCCCACATCGGCAAGGACCTCGGCGGAGCCCACGACCTGAAAGTTCTTGGCACGCCACTTCTTCGGTCGGCCGTTGTAGATCTGCTCCCACTTGCCTTCCTCGTTCTTCACCGTCCGGATGGCCATGTGCTTCTTGTCCGGGTCGATGTAACGCTCGTACGCGTCGCGGGCGGGCGTCGAGTGCTGATCGGCATCCATCATCAGGTACCCGAGCTCCTCGGGCACATGCGCATTGATCGTCGACATTTGCCTGCCTTCCTCGACGGGCGGGCGGGTGGCCGCCATCCCTTATTTGTACTTGTACCAAATCAAACATCTTTGAGGTTCCCAGTCAAGCGGGGCCACGACCGGGCCGGGATCGGCGTTCAGCCCAGGCCGGCGGCCTCCGCGAACTGCTCGATGCCCCGACGCGCCGTCCGGCTCCTCGTCCACGGGGTGACGACCAGACGGTCCACGCCGGCCGCTTCGTAGCGCCCGACCAGATCGGCGTCGTACCCGGCGGACCATCCGGTGAGGAGCGTGATCTCGAGCGGCGGCTTGCCGATCTCCTCCCGGCGGCGCTGCAGGTCGCCGATCAGGTCGGCCGCCCGGTCCGGCCTTGGGGTCCCACCGAACCAACCGTCCCCGGCCTCCACGGCCCGGCGAAGGGAAGCCGGGCCGGAACCGCCGATCAGCAGGGGCGGGCGCGGGCGCTGGACGGGCTTGGGCTCGAACCCGGACGGGGGGATGTCGTAGTAGCGCCCGTGAAATTCGGGCCGATCGGCACCGAACAGCACGTTGAGGACCGCGATCATCTCGTCCATCCGGGGGCCGCGGGTGGCCCAGTCCTCACCGTTGGCGGTGTACTCGGCCTTGATGTTCCCGCTGCCGGCGCCCACGGAGATCCGCCCCCCCGAGAGCACGTCGGCGGTGGCGATCGCCCGGGCCAGGTGGAAGGGGGAGTGCATCGGGAGCACCGCGACGCAGGTGCCCAGCCGCACCCGGCTCGTCACCGCGGCGAGGTGGGACAGGGCGACCCACGGCTCGACGAAACGCGAGTCGGGCCGGAAATTGGCTCGGTCCCCCTCGGGCACGCCGTCGAACGGAACGATGACGTGCTCGCCGATCCACAACGACTCGAACCCGGACTCCTCGGCCAGCCGGGCGAGCCCGGCCATCTCCGTCGGGTGGACGGGCGTGAAATTGAGTCCGAATCGCACTGGTCCCCCACGTCGACGAGCTCGCGCAGCCCGGCCGAAGGGACCCTACGCCCGGCGGGTCGCGAGCTCAAGCGGCCGGCGACCGTGATCAGCCCTGCACGAGACCCATCGACGCCCGGATCGCCGTGTAGGCGGCCACGCCGACGAGCAGTACGGCGAACCAGTCGAGGCTCCGCTTCGGGTCGAGCCGGTCGGCGATCTCCTTGCCCGTGAGCACCCCGGCGACGGCGGCGATGGTGAACGGCAAGGCGACGCGCCAGTCGATCGACGTCGTGGCCAGGCGGGTGCTGAGCGCCACGGCCGAGTTGACCGCGATGACGAGCAGCGAGGTGCCGATCGCGTCTGGCATCGAGAGCCCGAGGACGAGGGTGAGCGCAGGGACGATGACGAACCCACCGCCGACGCCGAAGAGGCCGGTCACGAAGCCGACGACGGTCCCCGCCGCGAGCACCTTCGCGGCAGTCGCCGCGTCGACCCGGTGGAGCACGGCGACGTCCCCGCCCCCCGATCCGGCGGCGGCGAGGGCTCGTTCCTCGCCGACGCGGGTACAGGTGGGGCAGCCCACGAGCATCCGCCATGCGGCGATGACGACGAGGCCGCTGAAGGCCAGGAGCAGGAGGTCGGGGTTGAGATGCCGATTGAGGGCGCTCCCGGCGATGGAGCCGCCGATCCCGGCGAGGCCGAACGCGACCCCGGTGCCGACGCGGACCCGTCCGGCCCGGTAGTGGACGCCCATGCCCACGAGCGCCGCACAACCCACCAGGAGAAGGCTGGTCGTCGTCGCGCCCCGAACGCTCTGCCCTGCCGCGTAAACGAGCACCGGGACCGCCAGGACCGAGCCACCGCCACCCAGCGCGCCGAGGGAGACGCCGATGAGGAAGCCGAGCGGGGAGGTGAGCAGAACCCTCACGCACCCGCCTCCGCCGTACCGTCACCGGCGACGGGCAGGCCGGCGGCGGACCAGGCGCCGAAGCCCCCGAGGACGTCGACGACCCGAGCGAAGCCGCTGGCGCGCAGCAGCGAGGTGGTCCGGTCGCCGACCAGGTAGCTGAACCGCGAGCGGCACCCGAGCTCGTACCGGCGAAAGAACATGGGTCCCGCTCCCTTCTCACCCACCGGCCCGGATGGCCCGGCGCCGGTCGAGCTCGTCACTCGTCACCTGGCGGAGCACCTCGATGGCGTCGACGACCCGGGGGTCACGGAGCGTGTAGATGGCCCGGTTCCCGTCCCGCTCGGCGTCGACCAGTCCCCGGTTTCGCAATACCGCCAGATGCTGGGACACGTTGGACTGGGCCACGCCGAGGAGCTCGCACAGCTCGCCGACCGAGCGCGGCTCCACAGCCAGCGAGTAGAGGATCATGAGGCGCTTCGGGTGGTTGAGTGCCCGGCACACCCCGGCGGTCAGATCCTCGAGCTCCTCCCGCAGCATCGGGTCGAACGCCCCGGCCATGTACGTCTCCCTCTCCCTGGAGCACACCATATTCGCAATTGCGCATGTGATGGAACACATCCGGGGCGGCCGTTGTTCCCTCATATACCCAGTGCCGACCAGAGACGAGAGGGGAACCATGAGCACCTACGGCAGGACGATCGCCCTCAGCCGCCCGTTCGATGAAGCCGTGCCCGAAGTGAAAGAGGCGTTTCAGGCGCAGGGGTTCGGCGTGCTCACCGAGATCGACGTGCAGGCGACGCTCAAGGCCAAGCTCGACGTCGAAATCGAGCGTTACGTCATCCTGGGCGCCTGTAACCCGGTCCTGGCTCACCGGGCCCTCGAGATCACCCGTGAGGTCGGGCTCCTCCTCCCCTGCAACGTCGTGGTGCGCGAGCACGGCCGGGGCGTGCTGGTTCAGGCTCTCGACCCGGCGATCATCGCCTCGTTGCCGGGCCTGCCCGAGCTGCAGCCGGTCGCGACGGAGGCCGCGGCGCGGGTGCAGGCAGCGTTGGATGCGCTCGCGGGGGGCAAGTGATGGCCGGCGTCGTCGCCTGCCCGGCCTGCGGCACGAAGAACCGGGTCCCCGCCACCGCTGTGGGCACGCCCCGCTGCGCGTCATGTCACGCCGACCTGCCCTGGCTGGTGGATGCCGGCGAGGCGGATTTCGACCAGCTGGTCGACACCCGTCTCCCGGTCCTGGTGGACCTGTGGGCCCCCTGGTGCGGCCCCTGCCGGATGGTGGCACCCGGTGTCGAACAGGCGGCGCGTGAGCTGGCCGGGCACCTGAAGTCGGTGAAGGTCAACGTGGACGAGGCGCCGGGCATATCGGCTCGTTTCGGTGTGCAGGGAATTCCCACCTTGCTCGTCCTCCGAGGAGGCCGGCCGGTCGCTCGCCAGGTCGGGGCGCTGCCGGTGGCGGAGCTGGTGTCCTGGGTCCGGCAGGTGGTCGGCGCTCGGCCCGCCTGACGGCACGCCCCGACTCACCCCGGGGGTCCCCAGGTGGGTCAGGTGAAGATGATCTGCCCTCCCGCAGCCAGCTCGTAGAACTCGCCGACGGTGATGATGCTCTTCACCTGCTCGATCAGGTCGTCCTTGGCCAGCTCGAACAGGTCACAGGAGGCCTTGCACGCGTACAGGCCGGCACCGGTGTCGGCGATCATCTCGAGGAACTCGGGGATGGGAGGAATGTCGAGCTTCGCCATCTTGCGTTCCATGTAATGGGTCATGACGCTCGACACCCCGGGCAGACCACCGGCGAGGGTGGCGAAGTGGAGGCCGGGGTTGCCCACCGTGGCAACCTTCACGTGTTCGTACCGCTTCGTGTGGATGGCGTCGAGGCCGAAGAACGTGAAGAACAAGTCGGCGTCGATCCCCTCGGCGCGAGCCCCGTTCGCCATGATCAGCGCCGGGTAGATGCCCTCGAGCGAGCCTTTCGAGACGACGATCGAGACCTTGTCGATGGTGTCGCTCATCTCCCACCTTCCCTTCGGACGCCGCCGCTCGGACGCCGCCGCTCGGACGCAGCCGCTCGGACTCGGATGCAGCCGCTCAGATGCAGCCGCGGGGCTTCGGGATGCCGGCGATCTTCGCCGCGATCTTGGCCGGCCCCTTGGGAAACAGCTGGTAGAGCTCCTTTATGGAGACGCCCGAGGTCTTGCCCAGCACCCGGACGGTCGGGCCCGTGCCTTTGTCCGCGAATTCGGTGCGCATGAACTTGATCACCTGCCAATGCTGTTCCGTGAGCTGGTCGATGCCCGCGGCCCGGGCGATCTCGGGGGCCATCTCCTCCGTCCACTCCCCGGGATGTTCGAAGAACCCGTCCTCGTTGACCGCGACGGTCCGTCCCGCGTACGTGGCAGTCGGCATCTCAGTCCCTCCTCTCGGTCATCCGGCAGCCGGATGGGTCGCCGCCGGTACGGACGGCAGTCGCTTGCCGTGCTCGGGCATGGGGGACCCGATGCCGGGCAGATCTCGACCGGGCAGGAGGCTGTGCCAGTAGAGCGGCTGAAAAAGCAGCTTGCCCAGATGGTTGATCCGGGATTCCCGGAGCAGCGGCAGTCCGATGCTTGCGGGATAATGCCCCGGGAGCGGTTCGGTGTCGTAGTTGAAGTCGATGAGCAGAGCCTTGTGGAACCCGGTCTCGATGAAGCAGTTCGCGTGCCCGTCGAAGCTCGCGTCGAGCGGCTCGCCGGCCAGGAACCTCCGGACGTTCTCGACCAGGATCCCGCCCTCGAAATGCGTCACCGAACCGGCCTTGGAGGCGGGAACCCCCGCTGCATCGCCGATGGCGAACACGTGCTCGTCGGCCTTGGACTGCAGCGTGTGCTCGTCGACCTGAACGAACCCGAGCTCGTCCCCCAACCCGGGCGACCGCCCGACGAAGGGGGCACCGGAGTGCAACGGCACGACGACCGCCAGGTCGAAGGGGACCTCACGGCCATCGTAGGAGACCAGGCGACCGGCCTCACCGTCGACGGAGCCGGTGTTGAACTCGGTGACCAGCTGAACGCCCTTCTGCTCGAGAAGACCCCCGAGCGTCCGCGACGCCACCGGCGTGGTGAAGGCGGCGTCGAGCGGTGTCACGTACGTCAGCTCGACCCGATCGCGGATCCCCTGCTCGCGGAAGTGCCAGTCGGCCAGGAAGCAGAACTCGAGCGGGGCCACCGGGCACTTGATCGGGAGGTCGACGACGTTCACGACGATGCGTCCGCCGTCGAACCACTCGAGTGCCTCGGCGAGCGCTGTTGCACCCTCGGGTGAGTAGAAGGTGTGGACCCGCTCCCTCCATCCGGGTCCCGTGAGGCCCTCGGTCTCCTCGGGCACGAGGACCGCCCCGGTGGACACGATCAACACGTCGTAGTGCAGGACGGCAGGACCGTCGTAGTGCAGGACGGCAGGACCGGCCGGGACGGTGGCCGTCGACGGGACCGCGCCGTCGCCCGCGCCGCTCAGATGCACCTCCTGCGCCGCGAGGTCGACGTAGTCGACCGGAGCCCGGACGAAGTCGACCCCGTCGTGGAGCTGGCGCTGCCGGGGCCGGGTGATCTCGTCGACGCTGGTCAGCCCGAACGGCACGAACAGGAGACCCGGCTGGTAGACATGGGCGTCGTCCCGGTCGACCACGATGATGTCGGCCTCGTCCCGGTCGAACACGCGCCGCAGGCGGTTGGCGACCAGGGTGCCGCCGGTCCCGCCACCGAGAATCACGATGCGAGCGCCCTGACCGCTCGGTGTGCGCAGCGTGCTCATAACGCAAGGATGGCGGTCGAGACGGAGGGGCCGCCAGGGTCATTGGTCCCTTCCGTGCACCGAGGTCCCCGAATGGAGACGATACCCCACCCCGTATGCTACGGTAAGTAGGTCATACCCACAGGGGTATATGTCCGATCCTCAGAACGCCGGGCGAGAGCAGCCGCCGGCACGATCGAAGGAGATCCACCGTGGCACCGAGCCTGGGTACCGGGACCGCAGAAGCAGGCAACGAGGTCCCGCCACAGGCAGCGGGGGAAGCCCCTGACGCGTCGTCGGGGGAGCACCGATCGCCGTCCGACGGCCGCTCCGCCCATTCGACCAGTCCGCTCGCCCGCCTCGGAACCTGGACCGCCACGCACTTCCGGGCCGTCGTCCTCCTCTGGTTGGTCGTGCTGGCAGCCTTCGGCGCCTTCGCACCGCGGGTCGAGAACGCCCTGGCCGGCGCAGGCTGGCAGGACTCGAGCAGCCAGTCGGTGGCGGCACGAGCGGTCATCCAGCGCGATTTCGCGGGGATGGACGCGACCGCCCTGCAGGTCGTGGTCGTCGACCACCGCGGCAAGATCGCCACCGATCCTGCAGCGCAGGCCGCGCTGGGCAACGTCGCCCGCCTGCTCCGGGCCGACCCCCGCGTGTCGACGGTGGTGCTGCCGGTCGCCGGCGTGTCGCTGTCGCGCGACGGCCGCACCGGCGTGGTGACCGCGGGCGCCGCGGCCGACTCGAATGCGATGGTCCGTGCCGCCGATGCCCTGGCAGGGCCGCTGGGCCAGCTCTCCCGACCCGGCATCTCGGTCACGCTCACCGGCAGCAGCGCCCTGTGGGCCGACTTCAACTCCGCCAATCGATCCGCCATGCTCCGCTCGGAGATGCTGTCGTGGCCGGTGACCATCGTGATCCTGGTGATCGCCTTCGGGAGCCTGGTGGCCGCCGGGCTCCCCCTCCTCCTCACGATGGTGGGGCTCCTCGTCGCCGCCGGTGGCCTCGTCCTGTCGACGCACGTCACGCCGGTCTCGATCTGGGCGCTCAACTTCGCCCTCATGTTCGCCCTGGCCCTCGGGATCGACTACGCCCTGTTCCTCGTCGTCCGGTTCCGCTCGGCCCTCGAGCGAAGAGGTGCGGCACCGGGCGATCAGCCGACCGTCGTGGCCGCGGTCGCCGAGACCATGGACACCGCCGGCAAGGCCGTGGCGTTCAGCGCGCTCACCGTGCTCGCCTCGCTGGCCGCGATCCTCCTCGTCCCGAGCCCGGCGTTCCGGAGCATGGCGTTCGGCATCATGCTCGCCGTCGTGGCGGTGCTCGCCGCCACCCTCACGCTGCTCCCGGCAGTCCTGGGCCGCCTCGGCACGCGGATCAACGCCGGGGCGATCCGGTTGCGACGGAGCGAGGGGACCGGCACGACCGGCCGCCTCGACGCCCGGCTCCACGCCTGGGGGCGCTTCCTGTGGCGTCATCCGATCCCCAGCGGGCTCGCCGCGCTGGGCGTGCTCCTGCTGGCCGCCGCGCCGGTCCTGGGCCTGCGGACGAACATGCCGTCCATCACCATCGTGCCCGCGAGCGCGAACGCCCGGATCGGCTATGACCAGGTGACCAAGGCCTTCGGCCCCGGTAGTCCCGGGACCCTCCAGGTGCTCGTGCCGGCCCGCCGGCAAGGTGAGGCGCTCGCCTCCCTCGCCCACACGCGCGGCGTGGCTGGGGTGGTCCCTGGTCCGACCCGGGCCGGGTGGACCCTCGACCAGGTGGTGCCGACCACCGGGCCCTCCACCACCGCCACCGGCGCCACCATCGACCGCATGCGCTCGGCGCTCCCTGCCGGAACCCTCGTCGGCGGCGCCGCCGCCGAGAACCACGATCTTCAGCAGTCGCTGACGTCCCACACACCGCTCGTGTTCGGGCTCCTCGCCGGTCTCGGGTTCATCCTCCTGCTCATCGCCCTCGGCGCGCCGCTGGTGGCGGCGGCAGGAGTGCTGATCACCGGGCTCTCGGTCGCCGGTGCCTTCGGCGTGGCCCGCCTCATCTTTCAGGACGGGCATCTCTCGGGCCTGCTCGGATTTCAGCCCCAGGGGTTCGTCGACGCCTGGGGACCGCTCTTCTTCGGCGCCATGGTCTTCGGTGTCGCCATGGACTACACCCTGTTCATGCTCTCTGCCGCGAAGGAGCGCTACGAGACCCATGCCGATCCCGAGCACGCCATGGTCGGATCGGTCCGAACGTCGGGAAGGGTCGTCGTGTCCGCCGCCGCAGTCATGATCGCGGTGTTCTTGACCTTTGCCCTGTCGGGGCCCCTCGCCCCGAAGGAGATGGGCGTGATCCTGGCCGTCGCCGTGGCTCTCGACGCCATCGTGGTGCGCCTCGTCCTGCTCCCGGTGCTGTTGCGCCTCGGTGGCCATCGAATCTGGCACCTGCCCCGCTGGATGGCCAAGCTTCTCCCGAAGGTCCGCTTCTCGCACTGACGACGGTGCCTCGTCCTCAGGAGCCTGCCCTCAGCCGAACAGGCCGAGGTCGTCGAGGGGCTCCTCTCGATGGAGGCGGCCGATGGCGTCGACGAGCAAGCCTGCGATGGAGCACACCTCGAGGGTCGGCGCGCTCGCCGGCAGGCGGACGGTGTCGGTCACGAGCAGGCGAGCCAGATCGAGGTGACCGAGGCGATCGGGGGCCGGGCCGACCAGCAGCCCGTGCGTGGCCGCGACGACCGGTCGGGCCCCGGCACCTCGGGCCACGAGGAGGCGCGCCGCTGCCTCGATGGTCGCGCCCGTGGTGATCATGTCGTCGACGATGACCGCCTCGCGCCCCTCGACCTCGCCGATCAGCTCCTCGGCAACGACGCGGGAGCCGGTCATCCGGCTCTTGCGCACGACGGCAACTGGCAGCCGAAGGACCGGGGCGAGGCGCTCGGCGAGCTTCACCGCGCCCAGATCAGGCGCCACGACGACGCGAGGCCGGGCGGTCTCGGCGCCCAGCGCGCCGGCGAGCACCCCCAGAGCGGTCAAGGTCTCGACCGGGATGGAGCACATCGACTCGAACCCCGACGTATGAGGATCGACGACGATCAGACGATCGGCGCCGGCACCGGCGATCGCGTCGGCTGCCACCCGGGCCCCGATCGCTTCGCCCGGTCGGCCCCGGCGATCCTGGCGGGCGTAACCGAAATACGGGACGACCGCGGTGACGCGGCTCGCTCCCGCTCGGCGGCAAGCGTCGAGGAGGAGCAGGAGCTCGACGAGGTGCTCGTTCACCGGTGGACCGGTCGGCTGCACGACGTAAACGTCGTCGCCGCGCACGTTGTCCACGGCCGGGCGGAGCTCGCCGTCGGGGAACCGCTCGAGCTCTGTGGAACCCGGCTCTCCCCCGAGTCCCGCCGCTACCGCCCGGGCCAGTGCGGGATTCGCGCTACCCGCCACGATCCGCAGGGCCATCGCCTCGGTCCTCACAGCGGCAGCGAGCGAGGTGGGCGCCCCTCTCGCGTCACCGCGCGACGACAGGCCCTGCGGTGCGTGCCGAGCGCGGCAAGGACGTTCGCCACCAATTGGCGCGGTCCCCATCGGGCGACTTCGTCGGACGACGCCAGTTCGAGCTCGAGGGGCACCATCACCGCCCGCTGGACCTCGTCGAGCGGGCCATAGGTGTCGGCGAGGTCGAGCAGTTCCGCCGCCAGGTAGGAGCGGGCATCATGCCACTCGCCACAAGAGCCGACCCGCCTCGTCGGCGAGGTCTCACGGTCCGAGCGCAGGTCCTCCTCCGCGCCGTGCGCCAGGAGGTTCGTCCACGCCCACACGGGCACGCTCGCCGCAGCTCCCTTCCGTTCGGCCAGGTACCCGGCGAGGAACGCCTCGCAGTCCCCCACCAGCTCAGAGTCGCGTCGCGCCCGACCGCGACGCCAGACGCGGACCTTCCCCGGGTGCCCGAAGGGCGGCATCGAAGCCCCCCGCCCCTCACGTGGCCGACCGCACCACCGCATCCTGGTCGACCTTCTCGCGTGCGGAGTGCCGGACCCAGAGCACCTCGGCCCGCGCCAGTTGGCTCGTCACCTCGACCACCTCCGGTTCGACGCTACGCCGGCCGTCTCTTCGCCGGGCAGGGCCGAACGTCCCAATCCGGTCCGAACCGGGACCGACCGTCCCGACCCCGAGCATCCGGGACCATCGCCTCTGGTTGCAAGGGCCCGACGCGCAGGACGATAGGGCTCGTGGTTCTCCGCGAGCACGGTACGGAGCTTCCCCGCGAGACGTTCGAGGCACTCGTCTTCGACTGGGAGGGCACCGCGGTCCCCGACCGTCGGGCCGACGCCAAGGCGCCACGCGACCGTATCGAAGCGCTCTGTGCTGCAGGGGTGCACGTGTTCGTCGTGAGCGGTACCGACGTCAAGAGCCTGCACCGCCAGCTCGCCGCCCGGCCCTCTGGGCGGGGACGGCTGCACCTCTGTGCCGATCTGGGCTCCGAGGTGTTCGAGGTCACCGATGCCGGGCCCGCGTTGGCGTACCGGCGCACGGCGACCGAAGAGGAGGACCGGGCGCTCGACCGGGCGGCCGCGACGACCGTCGAGCGTCTCGGTGAGCTGGGCCTCGAGGGAGCGGTGGTGAGCGGCCGGCTGAACCGACGCAGGATCGGCCTCCCCCCCGACCCGGCGTGGGCCCGTCCCGAGAGGGCCGACCCCGCCCTCGTCGCTCGGGCGGTCTCGGCCCGGCTCGCCCCGGCGGGGATCGCGGGCCTGGCCGAGGTCGGCGCCATCGCCGCCGAAGGCGCCCGGCAAGCCGGGCTCTTCGACCCGCGGATCACGAGCGGCGTCACGCACGTTGAGATCGGCCTCACCGACAAGTCGGACTCGGCGGGCTGGGCCGCGAGCTGGCTGGCCGAGCGGGGGGTCACCGGTGGACTGGTACTGATCGGCGGCGACGAGCTCGGCCCGTCCGCCGGCGTCGCCGGGGGCGACTCGCTCATGATGGTGGAAGCCCTCGCCCGCGCCACGGTCGTCTCGGTCGGAGTCGAGCCCGGGGGCGTTCCTGACGGCGTGGTGCACCTCGGGGGCGGCCCGGCCCGCCTCCTCCAACTGCTCGACGCGCAGCTCGCCCGTCGATCGGACCACCGGGTGCCCCAGATCGACCCCGACCCGGCCTGGCTGCTCCCCCTGCCCGCCGGCCACGGCAGGGAGCGGGTGGCCGGGTCGCTCGGCGCGCTCGCCAACGGCCGGGCCGGGGTGCGGGGAACCCGGGAGGAGGACGGGTCGGGCACCTCCGCGCTCTTCCTCGTCGGCGGCGTCTACGCCGACGGCGGCCGCCTGCTCCACGGTCCCGTGTGGACAGGCCTCGAGCTGTCCGGAACCCACCGGCACCATGCCGGGCGCCGGATGGTCGACCTACGCACCGGTACGCTCGTGCGTCTCGACGGCGAGGGGACCGGACTGCGGTCGATCCGGTTCGTGTCCGCCGCCTCGCCGCACGCCATGGCGTTACGCGCCGAGGCGCCCGTATCCCACCTCGAGCCTGGCGACCCGCTGCTGGCCCCCCCCGACTGCCGGGACTTCGAGCGAGAGCTGCGCGGCGGCGTATGGCTGGCCACGACCGGTTCGGCCGGGAGCGGGATCGCCGTCGCCGCCCGGGACCGGACGACGACCCCCTCCGGCCTCCGGGTGGTCGAGCGGCTGGCCGCCTGGGCCACCGATCCCCCCGGAGGCGACCATCGCGAGGAGGCCCGCAGCCGGCTCGTGCACGCTGACGCGCTCGGCTTCGACGCGCTGCTCGCCGACCACCGCGAGGTGTGGGCACGGAGGTGGGCGGACGCCGAGGTGGTCATCGAGGGGGACACCGGTGCCGTCGAGGACCAGCTGGCGGCGCGCTTCGCGGTCTTCCACCTCCTTGCCGCGGCTGCCGATGCGGGCGAGGCCGCGGTCGGCGCCCGGGGCTTGACCGGTGACGCCTACGCAGGGCATGTCTTCTGGGACGCCGACGTGTTCGTGCTGCCGGCACTGGCCGCCATCCTGCCGGCCGCCGCCCGGGCGATGCTCGAGTACCGAACCCGTCGCCTCCCCGCGGCGCGCGCCGCCGCACGGGCCCGCGGGCTGGCCGGCGCCCGCTTCCCCTGGGAGTCGGCCGGGGACGGCGGCGACGTGACCCCGAGCGAGGTCCGGGGACGCCACGGCGATCTGGTCCCGATCGCCACCGGCGGGCACGAGGAGCACATCGTGGCCGACGTGGCCTGGGCCGCAGCCCGCTACGCGGCCTGGACGGGCGATGCCGCCTTCCTCGACCGCGCAGGTCGTGACCTCCTGGTCGAGACGGCCCGGTACTGGGCCGGGCGGGTCCGTCTCGACCCCGAGGGCCGCGGACATCTTTACGGGGTCATGGGGCCCGACGAATACCACGAGGTAGTGGACGACGACGCGTACACGAACGTGATGGCCCGCTGGAACCTGCGCACCGGTGCGGCGATCCTCGCCCGGTCCGGCGGGGACGCGGAAGTGGCCGCATGGCGCGAACTGGCCGACTCCCTCGTGGACGGCTGGAGCCCCGAGACCGGAATTTACGAGCAGTTCGCCGGCTACTTCGACCTCGAGCCCCTTCTCATGTCCGAGGTGGCCCCGCCGCCGGTCGCCGTCGACCTGCTGCTCGGTCCGACGCGAGTCGCCGGCTCGCAGCTCCTGAAGCAGGCCGACGTGCTGATGCTCCACCACCTGGTCCCCGAGGAGACCGTCGCCGGATCGCTCGCCCCCTGCCTCGCGTATTACGAGCCCCGCACCGCGCACGGCAGCTCGCTCTCCCCCGCGATCCACGCCTCGCTCCTGGCGCGCGCCGGGGAGCCCGATCGGGCGCTCGAGCTGTTCCGCCTGGCCGCCCGTCTCGACCTCGACGACCTGACCGGGACGACCGCGGGGGGTCTGCACCTGGCCACCATGGGAGGGGTCTGGCAGGCCCTCGCCTACGGGTTCCTCGGACTTCGGGCCGAACAGGACACCCTTGCCGTCGACCCGTGCCTGCCCGGGGCCTGGTCGGTCCTCGGCCTGCGCTTCCGGTTCCGGGGCGGAAGGTTCGGCGTGCGGGCCGAGCACGATCGGGTCACGGTCACGTGTGACACCCCCCTGTCCGTGCGCTTCGGGGAAGGGTCTGCGCTTCGGTGCGAGCCGCCGGGGTGCAGCGTCGCGATCGATCCGATACCGGTGAACAGGAGCCGTCATGAGCACCATCCTCGCCGCCCTTGACACCACGGCCGCAGCCCGGCCGGTGATGGAGACCGCCATCCGGATCGGGGAGTTGACAGGCACCCGGGTGGAGGCGCTTCACGTCGCCGACGGCCCGACGGAGACGCCCGAGTCCCTGGCCGAGCGCGCCGGGGTGACGCTGCGGCTGCTCGAGGGCCCGGTCGATCAGGTGCTCATGGCCGCGGTCGGTTCGCCCGAGGTCCTGGCCGTGGTCGTCGGGGCCCGGGCGACCCCCGGGGGGAGACGACCCGTCGGGCGCACGGCGCACCACGTCCTGCGTCACGCGCGCAAACCCGTCGTCGTCGTGCCCCCCGAGATGGTCGCTCCCGGCCCGATCCGCCGGTTGCTGCTCCCCCTGGAGGGCACCGAGATCTCCTCCCGGCCGGTGCTCGAGCACTTGTGCCCGCTGCTCGGGTCCGGCGTGGAGCTGGTCGTCCTTCACGTGTTCACCGACGCCACCCTGCCCGCCATGCTGGACCGCCCCGATGACGACCTGAGGATCCTCGGGGGAGAGTTCCTCGCCCGTCACTGCCCCCGAGCGACCCACATCGAGCTCCGAGCCGGCCCGGTGGGCCGGCGGGTGGCCGAGGTGTCCGGAGAGCGCGGTGCCGACCTGGTCGTCCTGAGCTGGTCCCAGGACAGCGGGGCCGGCCGGGCACGCGTCGTCCGGGAGGTGCTCGGTGCATCGACCCTTCCCGTCATGCTCCTTCCCCTCGCTCCCCCCGGCGACGACGACCCCATCCCGAGAACGTGACCTTCGACCCTGGGAACGCCCCCGAGCACCGGCGTAGCGTCGCGCTGCGGGCGATCTACCCTGGGCGCGCGAGCCGGGGAGGGAGGACGACACGGTGCGGTGGGAGACGATCCACAAGGCCGGCCCGCTCGGCGGCCCGGGTCCCAACATGGTCGACTACGCGGCCGGACGGGCCGGCTTCACCTGGGAAGGCGAGCGTCGCCTGCTCGACGGTCTTCCCGGTGGCCGCGGTCTGAACATCGCCCACGAGGCCGTCGACCGTCACGCGTCCGGACAGGGGCATGACCGCTTGGCGCTGCGTTGCCTCGACCGGCACGGCGGGCGCCACGACGTCACGTACGGCGAGCTCGCCGGCCGGTCCAACCGGTTCGCGAACGCCCTCGGCGCGCTCGGCGTCCACCACGGTGAGCGGGTCTTCGTCCTGATGCCGCGAACCGCCGAGCTCTACGTCGCCGCGTTGGGGACGCTGAAGCACCGCTCCGTCCTGTGCCCGCTGTTCCCCGCGTTCGGCCCCGAGCCCGTGCGCCAGCGCCTCGATCTCGGCTCCGGCCGTGTGCTCGTCACCACGCCCGCCCTCTACCGCCACAAGGTGGCGGCCATCAGGGAGCAGCTACCGGCGTTGAGCCATGTACTGCTCTCGGCGGGCCCGCAGGGGCAGAGCGGGACGTGGCCCGAGGGGACCCTCGATCTCGACGCCGTGCTCGCCATGGCCGGCGCTGACTACGAGATCGCGCCCACGGACCCGGAGGACATGGCGTTGCTGCACTTCACGAGTGGCACCACCGGCATGCCCAAGGGCGCGATCCACGTGCACGAGGCCGTCGTGTCGCACCACGCCACCGGTCGCATCGCGCTCGACCTCCACCCCGACGACATCTTCTGGTGCACCGCGGACCCCGGGTGGGTGACCGGCACCTCCTACGGGATCATCTCCCCCTTGGTGCACGGCGTGGCGAGCATCGTCGACGAGGGCGACTTCGACGCCGAGCGCTGGTACCAGGTACTCGAGGCCGAGGGGGTGACCGTCTGGTACACCGCGCCCACCGCCTTGCGCATGCTCATGCAGGCCGGCGTGGAGACGGCCAAGGCCCACGATCTCAGCCGGCTGCGCTTCGTGGCCAGCGTCGGCGAGCCGCTCAACCCCGAGCTCGTCGTCTGGGGACAGGAGGCGCTGGGGGTCCCCATCCACGACAACTGGTGGCAGACCGAGACCGGCGGGATCATGATGGCCAACTACGCCTGCATGGACATCCGCCCGGGATCGATGGGCCGACCGCTGCCGGGCATCGACGCCGGCGTGCTCGCGCACGACGAGCACGGCAAGGTCAGGATCGGCGACGACGGCGCCGCCGTGGAGGCGCTCGCGGGCGAGGAGGGCGAGCTGGCCCTCCGGCCGGGGTGGCCCTCGATGTTCCGCGGCTATCTCGGCGACGAGGAGCGTTATCGCGCGTGCTTCGCCGGCGGCTGGTACCTGAGCGGGGACCTGGTCCGGCGCGACGCGGACGGCTACTTCTGGTTCGTGGGGCGCGGCGACGACGTCATAAAGTCGGCGGGACATCTGATCGGGCCGTTCGAGGTGGAGTCCACCCTGATGGAGCACCCTGCAGTGACCGAGGCCGGCGTGATCGGCAAGCCGGACCCCCTCGCCGGGGAGGTGGTGAAGGCCTTCGTCACCCTTCGGGTCGGCTACGAGGCGAGCGAGGAGCTCCGTCTCGATCTGCTCGGGTTCGCCCGCCGGCGGCTGGGGGCAGCGGTGGCACCACGGGAGATCGCCTTCGACCAGCACCTGCCCCACACCGGAAGCGGCAAGATCATGCGGCGCCTGCTCAAGGCGCGCGAGCTCGGCTTGCCCGAGGGCGACACGTCCACCCTGGAGGTGCGACCGTGACCAGGGGCCAGGATGCCCGGCCCGCAAGCACCGAGCCCGAGGGCGACAAGGCGCAGGAGGAGGACCACGCGGTCCACCTCCTGCGCCAGATGCTGCGTATCCGGCAGTTCGAGGAGCGCTGCGTCGAGCTCTACAGCCGCTCGGCGATCCGCGGGTTCCTCCATCTCGGGATCGGCGAGGAAGCCTGTGCGGTCGGGGTGATGGAGGCGCTGTCACACGACGACGCAGTGGTCGCCACCTACCGCGATCACGGTCACGCGCTCGCCCGGGGCATCTCGATGCGGGCCGCCATGGCCGAGCTCGAGGGCAAGGTCGAGGGCGCCAGCAGGGGCCGGGGCGGCTCGATGCACCTGTTCGACGCGGCCACCCGCTTTTACGGCGGCAATGCCATCGTGGGCGGCGGCCTGCCGCTCGCCGTAGGGCTCGGCCTCGCCGACCACCTCCAAGGCCGCCGCCGGGTGACGGCCTGCTTCTTCGGCGACGGAGCGGTGGCCGAGGGCGAGTTCCACGAGTCGATGAACCTCGCTGCGCTCTGGCACCTGCCGGTCCTGTTCTGCTGCGAGAACAACCTCTATGCGATGGGAACCGCGCTGGCGCGCTCGGAGTCGGAGACCGACCTGTCGCTGAAGGCGGCAAGTTACCGGGTCCCGTCGTGGGAGGTCGACGGCATGGACGTGGTCGCCGTGGAGGAGGCGGCGCGCCACGCCTCCGAAGCGGTCCGAGGCGGTGGCGGCCCCCACTTCTTGGAACTGCGCACCTACCGGTTCAGGGCGCACTCCATGTACGACCCCGACCGCTACCGTGACAAGGCCGAGATCGAGCGGTGGAAGGAGCACGATCCGATCCCGACCCTCGCCGACAGGCTCATCGCCACCGGCAGCCTCGCGGCGGACGAGGTCGAGCAGATGAGAACCCAGGTGGCCGCCGAGGTGGACGACGCAGTCGCCTTCGCCGACGCCGGCACGCTCGAGGCGGTGGGCGACCTCGAGCGGTTCGTCACCTCCGGGCCCCAAGGCGCCGCGGGGAGCCGATGAGCACCGTCACCTACCGCGAGGCGATGCGCGAGGCGATGCGCGAGGCGATGACGCGTGACGACCGGGTGTTCCTGATGGGCGAGGACGTCGGCCGCTACGGCGGCTGCTACGCGGTCAGCCTCGGGCTGCTCGAGGAGTTCGGGCCAGAGCGGATCCGCGACACGCCCCTGTCGGAATCGGCCTTCGTGGGGGCCGGCATCGGGGCCGCCCTGGGCGGGATGCGGCCCATCGTGGAGATCATGACGGTCAACTTCAGCCTCCTCGCCCTGGACCAGATCCTGAACAACGCGGCGACGCTGCTGTACATGTCGGGGGGGCAGTTCAACGTGCCCCTCGTGATCCGCATGACGACCGGGGCCGGCCGCCAGCTCGCCGCCCAGCACTCCCACAGCCTCGAGGGATGGTACGCGCACATACCGGGTCTGCGGATCCTCGCCCCGGCCACCGTGGAGGACGCTCGCGGGATGTTGTGGCCGGCACTGTGCGACCCCGACCCCGTGCTCATCTTCGAGCACGGCGCCCTCTACAACACCGAGGGCCCGCTGGCCGACGAGGACGGGCCGGTCGACATCGCCTCGGCGGCGGTCCGACGCCCCGGCGACGACGTCACGATCGTCGCCTACGGCGGCACGCTGCGCACCGCACTGGCCGCCGCCGAGCAGCTCGCCGACGAGGACGTGGGAGCCGAGGTGATCGACCTGCGCTGCCTGCGGCCGCTCGACACCGCCACGGTCACGGCGTCGGTGGCCCGCACCCATCGCGCCGTGGTCGTGGACGAGGGGTGGCGCACGGGCAGCCTGTCGGCCGAGGTGAGCGCCCGCATCACCGAGGACGTCTTTTACGACCTCGACGCCCCGGTGGCCCGGGTGTGCGGCGCCGAGGTGCCCATGCCCTATGCCAAGCACCTCGAGGACGAGGCCATTCCCCAGGTGGCCGACGTCATGGCGGCGGTCCGCCGGCTGTGGGCCTGAATGGGCGACTTCACCATGCCCTCGCTCGGCGCCGACATGGAGGCCGGCACGGTCTCGCAGTGGCTCGTGCAGTCCGGCGACGAAGTCCACCGCGGCGACGTCGTGGCCGTCGTGGAGACCGAGAAGTCCACCATCGAGGTCGAGATCTTCGAGAGCGGGGTGATCGGCGAGCTCCTGGTTCCCGTGGGCGAGACCGTGCCCGTGGGCACGGTGCTCACCCGCGTCACCGCCCGGGCGCCCGGGGAGATCCCTGCCGTACCCCCGCCCATCCCAGCGGCACCACGTGCCCCGGTGGCGGCGACGACGCCGGCCGCCGAGAAGAAGGCGGGCGTGCCCCCGGGGTCGCCGGCCCCGTCGCCGCGTCGTCCCCCGCCCGTCCGCTCCCCGATCGTCCGCCACTTGGCCGGGCAGCTCGGGGTCGACCTGGCCACGCTCGGAGGCAGCGGGCCGGCGGGCGAGGTCACCCGGGCCGACGTCGAGCAGGCGGCCCTGCCCTCTCGGCGCACACCGTCCTCGCCCCTTGCCCGCCGCCTCGCGGCCGAGCTGGGGATCGACCTCTCGGCGCTGTCGGGGACCGGCCCCGACGGTTCCGTGGTGGAGCGCGACGTACGCCTGGCCGCAGCCGCAGCCGCAGCCGCAGCCGCAGCCACAGCCACAGCCCAGCCCCCGATGCCGGCCCCGGGACCTACCGAGCACGCCCTGCCGCCGCCGACGGCGGTGACCGAGGACCGCCAGGCCGCCATGCGGCGGGCGATCGGCGCGCTGATGGCGCGGTCCAAGCGGGAGATCCCTCACTACTACCTGAGCACCACCATCGACGTCAGTGCCACGCTCGGTTGGCTCGAGCACGCGAACCTCGACCGACCGATAGCGAGCCGTCTCGTCCTGCCGGTCCTGCTCTTGAAGGCCACGGCCCGCGCCGTGGCGCGGGTGCCGGAGACGAACGGTTTCTTCGTCGACGGCGTCTTCACCCCGAGCGAGCCGGTGCATGTCGGGGTGGCGGTCTCCCTGCGGACGGGCGGCGTGATCGCGCCGGCCATCCACGACACCGACCGGCTCTCCCTCGACGAGCTGATGACGAAGCTTCGGGACCTCGTGGGCCGCGCCCGGTCCGGGGTGCTTCGCAGCTCGGAGATGAGCGACCCGACCATCACGGTCACCAACCTGGGCGACCTCGGGGTGGAGGCGGTGTTCGGGGTGATCTATCCCCCGCAGGTGGCACTGGTCGGCTTCGGCCGGGTCACCGAGCGGGCCTACGCGCAAGCAGGCATGCTCGGGGTGCGTCCCTGTGTCACGGCGACGCTGTCAGCCGACCACCGGACGAGCGACGGCCACCGGGGTGGACGCTTCCTGGCCGAGATCGACCGTCTGTTGCAGGAGCCCGAGAAGCTATGACCGACGACGAGGCACGCCAGCTGATCCGCTCGGTCCTGCACCAGGTCGCGCCGGAGGCCGACCTCGACCAGGTCGGAGCGGGCGAGACCTTGCAGGAGGCACTCGATCTCGACTCGATCGACTTCTTGAACTTCGCGGTCGGGCTCAGCGAGGCGACGGGGCTCGAGATCCCCGAGCGCGACTACTCGCACCTGTCGACCGTAGAGGGCTGTGTCGCGTACCTGTCCTCCTCGGGATGACGAGGTCCCCCGCGCTGCCGGTGCCCGTTCCCCCAGAACGACGCGACGGTGCATTCGTCACGCGAGGGCCTCCACGATCGATTCCTCCGAGACGGCGGTCTCGCGCCCCTCGAGATGCGCTCGACGTTCGATCCGCCAGAGGAACACGGCCGGGATGAGCGCCACGATCAACATGACGAGCACCAACCAGTACGTATGGGCGAAGGCCGCGGCGACGGCATCGGCGGTGGGGTGCCCCGAGAGGTGGCTGAGCTTGCTCTGCAGAACGACTGCGACGACGGCCGTCCCGAGTGAGCCCCCCACGCGTTGGATGACGTTGAGCTGCGGGCTGGCATCGTTGACCTGGTCGTGGCTGAGGACCGAGAAGGCGGCGGTCATGGCCGGCATCATCGCCAGGCCGACTCCCAAGCCCCGCATGACCATCGCCGCGCTGATCAGCACATACGACGTCGTCGCGCCGATGAAGAGGAACGGCACCGTGGCGAGCACCAGGATCACGCCTCCCAACAGGGACGTGAGGCCCGCGCCGAGCCGGCGCGTCGCCAGCGCGGAACGGTTCATCCCGATGGCGGCGCCAATACCTTGGGGGATCAGGAGCAGACCGGTGTGGATCGCGTCCTGGCCGCGCGCCACCTGAAAGTAGAGCGGAAGAAGGATCAGCGCGCCGAACAGCGCAGCCCCCAGGCAGAACATCACCACGGTGGCCGCGCTGTAGGCACGGATCTTGTACAGCGTCAGATCGAGCAGCGGATTGGCGATTCGATGCGCCCTCAGGACGAACGCTGCCATGAGCAGAGCCCCGACGAGCACAGGCAAGACGACCTTGCCCGAGGTGAAGCTGCCGGCGCTGGCGCTCTCGGAGAGCCCGTAAATGATGCCGACCGAGCCTGCGCCGGCCAGGAGGAGCCCCGGCCAGTCGAGTCGACCCGCACTCTCCTTGTCCGGTCCGTCCCGGGGAAGCAGCCGCAAGGCCACGATCGCCGTCACGATCCCGATGGGCACGTTGATCATGAAGATCGCATGCCAGCCCACGCTCTGGAGCAGGAACCCGCCGAGCGTGGGGCCGAAGACCGGCGCCAGCACGATCGGTACGCCGATCATGCTCATCACCCTCGGCAGGTTCGTGGGACCAGCCGCCTTCACCAGGATCGTCATGCCGGTGGGCACGAGAAGGCCGCCGCCGATCCCTTGCAGCGCCCGGAAGGCGATGAGCTCCCCGATCGAGGTTGCCACACCGCAGAGGGCCGAGCCGATCGTGAACAGGACGAGAGCCTGTAGGTAGACCCCGAAGGCGCCGAACCGGCGAATCGCCCACCCGGAGATCGGGATGACGGCGGCGAGCGCCAGGAGGTACGCCGTGACGACCCACTGGATATCGCTCAGGGGGGCGTGCAGGTCCCGCGACAGACTGTCGAGCGCGACATTGACGATCGTCGTGTCGAGGATGGACATGATCGAGCCGAGCACGACGACGATGGCGATCCGCTTGACCAGAGGGTCGATACGGCCGGCCGGTACGTCGCTGCCGGGCTGTGTGGATCTCAGCATTGGCCACTGACCATTATTTAGGCGACGAAATGTTAGGTGAAAAACTAAATACCTGGCGTCAGGCTGTCAAACCACCTGCTCAACGGAGCTTCACTCCCTCTGGGTGGACAGCACCTCGCGTGGTTCGGCGGAGTCAGGCGCAAACTGCGGGCCGCGCTGACCCGCCCATCCGTGGAAGTGGTGGGCGGTGAGGGCGTGGGGCTCTTCACCCACGTCGGCACAGGGGTCGCTGTGGATGAGTGCTTGGCTGAGGCGGGGTATCTCGTGGAGCAGTCGGTGGTGGGCTTCTTCGGAGATGGCGTGAGCGGCGGCCAGCGTGAGGTTCCTGTCGGAGATGACGGAGACTTCGGCATGAAGCTCGTGCCCGATCCAGCGGATGCGGACGGCCTCGATCCGTTCGACCCCTTTCACCGTTGAGAGCTCGTGTTCGACCTGGTCGACGAGCTCGGGGTCGACGCTGTCCATGAGCCGACGGTAGATGTCGTGCACGGCGTGTCGCAGGATGTCGAGGATGGCGACGGTGATGAGCAGCCCGACGATGGGGTCGGCGGCGCTCCATCCGGCGGCGACACCGGCGGCGCCGGCCACCACGGCGAGCGAGGTGATCCCGTCGGTGCGGGCGTGCAGGCCGTCCGCCACGAGGGCGGCTGAGCCGATGCGTCGGCCGACGCGGATGCGGTAGACGGCCACGACCTCGTTGCCGAGGAAACCGACTGCGCCGGCGACGGCGACCCAGCCGAGGTGATGCACGGGACGGGGGTGGACGAGCCGGTCGACGGCCACCCAGCCGGCCACGATCGACGATGCGGCGATCGTGGCACAGATGAAGGCGCCGGCCAGGTCTTCGGCTCGGCCGTAGCCGTAGGTGTAGCGGCGAGTCGGGGGTTTGCGCTCGAGCCAGAAGGCGAGGCCGAGCGGGACGGCCGTCAGGGCGTCGGCGAGGTTGTGCACGGTCTCGCCCAGCAGCGCGACGGAGCTCGAGAGGACCACGATCGCCATCTGAACGGCCGCTGTGGCGGCGAGAACGACCAGCGAGATCTGAAGGGTCCGCATGCCGGTGTCGCTGCGGGCCAGCGCCTGGTCCACGGACTCCATCGGGTCGTGGCTGTGCGGCGAGAAGATCGAGCGGACCAGTCCGAGGGGCCCCTGTCGATGACGCTCACCGTGCCCGTCGCCGTGCTCGTGGCCGTGGCCGGGCTCGTGGCCGTGCCCGTCGCCGCCGTGCTCGTGACCGTGGGCAGGGCGGCTGCGGACCGGCTGCCGAGGGTGTTCCCCGCCGGCGTCGGGGTCGGTCGAGCTCGGCGTCCTCATGCCGTGCGCCCCTTCCCCTCGACGAGCTCACCAGGGTGACGGTGCTCGGCCGGGAGGTCGCCGGTGGCGTGGTCGGCGTGGAAGAGGGCCTCTCCGGCCAGCCGGCGGACATGGTCGCTGTCGATCAGGTAGTGGACATGGGTACCTTGCCGGCGGGCCCGCACCAGTCGGGCCAGACGGAGCTTGGCCAGATGCTGGGAGACCGCCGCCGGCTGCGCCCCGACATGTTCGGCGAGGTTGTTCACGGAGTGCTCCCCGTGCAGGAGGGCCCACACGATGCGCAACCGGGTCGCATCGGCGAGGAGCTTGAGGGTGTCGACCGCCCAAGCCACCTGCGCCTCGCTCGGCTCCTCCCCCACTATCTGCGTAGTCACGCAGGTAACAGTACCAGCGGTCGCCGCGGCCGGCCACGGTGCCGATTCCCGCCGGCGGGGCGCGCCACGGGCTTCGCCGCCGTGGAGTCGGTCGACCAATTGACGTTGACGTCAACTGACGGTAAGTTCTCCAAATCCAAAGGCGCTCGCAGACCTCAGCCAACCAGGAAGTCGGAGGCGTTCCCCTCTCCCCCCAGATGGGCAACGGCTCCTTGCCGAACGGGGTGCTGAAAGGGAACGCCGTCCAGTCTGACCGGTACAAATGGATCGCCCTCGTCAACACCACCCTGGGCGTCCTGATGGCGACGATCGACGGCTCGATCGTGCTCATCGCCATGCCCGCCATCTTCCGGGGCATCAAGCTCGACCCGCTCTTGCCGGGCAACAGCTTCTACCTGCTTTGGATGATCCTGGGCTTTCTGGTGGCGACCAGCGTACTGGTCGTCAGCCTGGGTCGACTGGGCGACATGTACGGCAGGGTGAAGATCTACAACCTCGGCTTCGCCGTGTTCACGTTCTTCTCGCTCATGCTCACGATCACCTGGATGTCGGGGACCGACGGGGCAATCTGGCTCATCGTCATGCGGATCTTTCAAGGTGTGGGGGGGGCGATGGTGTTCGCCAACTCCGCGGCGATCCTCACCGACGCCTTTCCTTCCAACCAGCGAGGCATGGCCCTCGGCATCAACGGGGTTGCGGCGACCAGCGGGACGTTCATCGGGCTCGTGCTCGGTGGCCTGTTGGCCCCCGTCAACTGGCGGCTGATCTTCCTCGTCTCCGTGCCCATCGGGCTGTTCTGCACGGTGTGGGCCTACATGATGCTCCACGACTTCACCCCACCCCGCAAGACGTCGATCGACTGGGCCGGCAATATCACCTTCGCCCTCGGGCTCATCGCCGTGATGGTCGGCATCACCTATGGGATCGAGCCGTACCGGGGCCATACGATGGGATGGACGAGCCCCGCGGTCATCGGCGAGCTGGGTGTGGGCGTCCTCCTGCTGATCGTCTTCGCGGTCATCGAGAAACGCACGGCGGAGCCCATGTTCCGCCTGCCGCTGTTCCGCATCCGGGCCTTCACCGCGGGGACGCTCGCCACCTTCCTCTCGGCGGTGGGCCGTGGTGGCCTCATGTTCATGCTGATCATCTGGCTGCAGGGGATCTGGCTGCCCCTGCATGGCTACGACTTCGCCCGCACCCCGCTCTGGGCCGGGATCTACATGCTGCCGCTCACGGCCGGGTTCCTCATCGCCGGGCCGGTATCAGGCGTGCTCTCCGACCGCTACGGTGCCCGTCCGTTCGCCACCGGCGGGATGCTGCTTTCGGCCCTCGCCTTCCTTCTGCTCGAGCTGCTGCCGGTCGACTTCAGCTATTGGGCCTTCGCCCCGTTGCTCCTTCTGATGGGCATGAGCAACGGGCTGTTCATGTCGCCCAACCGGGCGGGCGTGATGAACAGCCTGCCCGCCGGTCACCGGGGCGCCGGCTCAGGGATGAACACGACGTTCCAGAACTCCGCCCAGGTCCTGTCGATCGGGATCTTCTTCTCACTCATGATCATCGGGCTCTCCGCGGTCCTGCCGACGACCATGTACCAAGGACTCGTGCATCAGGGCATCTCTCCGCAGGTGGCCGCTCGCGTAGCCCATCTCCCGCCGGTGTCGGTCCTGTTCGCGGCCTTCCTCGGCTACAACCCGATGCAGCACCTTCTCGGGACATCGGTGCTGGCCCACCTCCCAGCCGGTCGGGCCGCGGTGCTGGGGGGCCGTTCGTTCTTCCCCCACCTCATCGCCACCCCGTTCCGCCAGGGCCTGCATACCGCCTTCGACTTCGCCATCGGGGCCTGTCTCGTCGCTGCGGCTGCCTCGTGGAGCCGCGGCGGGCGCTACGTGCACGCCGATGCCCTCGATCCCTCACGGGATGGGCTCGCCGATCTCGATCCGGTCGTCGAAGAGGTGTCCTCGTTTTGAGGAGCGCACGCCAGCTGAACGTGGAGCAGGTCCCGCTTCGGATCGGCGAGGTTGCCCGGCTGGCCGGAGTGACCACCCGCACGCTGCGCTACTGGGAGCCTGCGACCGCCGACACCGTGACCGTGGCCTTCCGGCCGAAAAAGAGCGCCACTCCGGCACCTCCGAGGATTCCAGCAACCGCCGCGAGACTGCCGACGGCTGTCCAAAAGGTGGCCCAAGGGAACCCCATGGGCTGAGACTACGACCTGCGACGCCGCTTTGACTCGGGCGGCTTGGGCCCTTCTTCGGGCGGCGCTTCGAGTACCGCTTCCACGACCTGCTCGGGATCAAGCCCGTAGAGGCTGAACCGTTCGTCGCGCTCCTCGGGCGTTGGGTTGTATCGCTTCTTCACAATTCGAGTTCCCGAGCTCCGTACCAATAGGGATCAGTAACCCGAACGCCATCAATGGTCGTCAGAGCATTGAACTTCCGATCCCACCTAAGCAAGATATCGGAACCCGCACGAACCGCAGCGGCCAGATGAAGGGCGTCGGCAGCCTGCAGTCCATTTCGGCGCACAATTTTGCGAGCATCTACAGCGAGGGAATAGTCCACATCGACCCAGAGTGGTCGGTGGGAGTTGTTCAGGTACTCATCGATCGCTGGCTCAGACTCCTCAGAGAGCGTGAGACTGCCCTTCTTGTAGATGATCTCGGCCGCCACAAGCGATGACGAGAACAGGTCAATCTCTTTGCGTTCAGCGGCTTTGAAGATTTGCGCGGCGACTTCCGCACGAACCGAACCCTCCGCCGCCTGTTGCTCATTATTGATCGCCGCCAAAAAGACGGAGGTGTCGAGAAAGGGCTTCTTGCACCGAAGGAGATCGGTCAACCGACAGACTCCATGTATTCCGCGAGGGTCTTGTCACCAACGAACCCCGGGGCAACCCCAACCAAGCCCGACAAAGGCGGGCCGTCAGGCATGATGCGGAGCCGTGGGTCCCTGATCCGAACAGGCTGCCCTTTCGCGTTGCGCATTACGATCCCGGACACCACGACGCGGTGGGCAATCGCCGCCTTTACTGTTTCCATTTCATCGTCGGCGAACTCAGCACCGACCGGTCGCTTCCAGAGATCATCAAAGACCTGGAAGGTGTTCTTCCTCCGTACCGACAGGGCGTCCAGAGTGCCCGTGATCGATCCGATCGAAGTAACCCGAGTGGCACGGAGTTCAGTCAGGTTGCCCTGTGCATGCTGCGTAATGCGGGGCCGCCGCCCCCGTCCCCCCACTGCGCCTCAAGGTATTCGGCGGAAGGTCGACTGAGCGGCTGCGCTATGCGGTTCAGGCGATCGAGAGAGGTCTCGGTCAGAAAACCGCGGAAGGGCTGTGCCCGACTCGACTGCGCGCAGTCCGTCGACATACTCATTCCCAACTAGGTCGACCGTATCCTGGTCGACGTCGGACGCCGTGGACTCGGCTTCAAGCACCGCCGTGGCGCTCGAGGACTCAAGCTTGGTTATGTACCAAGTTAAGGGACTGTGCGATCGCTGGGGCCGAGACGTGACGGCTCGACCAATGTTTGCCAGAATGGCTAGAGACTCGGTCAGCGCGCGTGCCAGAGCCTCTGCGGAGATACGGCTGGGTGGGCCCTCGATCCTCAGTCTCAGCGCCTGGGACATGGTCCTGCCCCCCCTATCGTGAGTCCGAGTACATCAGCCGCCTGCCCACCACTCTACCCATCAGGTGATCCACTCGGGCCGTGTCCGTCATCCCGTGAGTGGAGTGGCGAAAATCGAATTCCGAAAGATACCGGCCGAGATGCTCACGGCTCAAATGGTGGTGAGTGCCGTCGATGGATCGCTTGAGCTGGGAGAAGTAGTGCTCGGCCTTGTTGGTGGAGACGCCGTCACCGCCAGATCATCAGCGCATGACCCATAGGAGTCAGCGGAGTCCGTGTGAAGCGTCGTCTCCTCCATGCGGGCGTGGGATGCGATGACGGACCGGAGCGACCGGGCCGACACATTGGCGACGACCTTGGAGCGAACCTCACCCGTCTCCGCGTGGATCAGGGACACGACCGGCGTCTTGTCCGTCCGCCCCTGCTTGGAACCGACCCGCTTGTTCGCGTGGCGGTTCTTGGGCTTGCCGCCGATCCACGTCTCGTCAGCGACGACGACGCCCGAGAACAGATCCGCCCCGGGCCCATGCGTCATCGCTTCTCGGATGCGGTGAAGCATGAACCACGCGGACTTCGGCGTCAGCTTGTAGCGGCGCTCGATTTCCCGGGCGGCGATTCCATTCTTGGACGAGCACAGTTCGAAGATCACGAACACCCAAGTACGGACTGAGATGTGGGTGCCGTGCATGATCGTCCCGGTGAGGACCGAGAACTTGGCCCGACAGTCCTTGCACTTCCAAAGACGCCGCTGAGTCTCGGTCCCGCGGTTCGTCTTGCGGACACCCTCGCGGGGCGTCAAGAAGTAGTGGTCGTTGATCGATCCACAGTGCGGGCAGACAGGTTCGCCGTGCCAACGCCACTGCTCAAGAAGTTCGTAGGCGTCCGCTTCGGTCGGGATCATCCGAGCGATGTTCGGGATCGACAACTCCATACCCACATTATCGCACGTCAGCGTGGGTCCGTCAAGTCATAAATCACCGAAGTTTCCCCGGTTCAGCTCCTTCAGCATCTCAATGTCGAGCGCCTGGTCGGCCACGATCCGCTTCAGCCGACCGTTCTCCTTCTAGAGCTCCTTCAGGCGCTTGGCGTCGTCGGCCTTCATGCCGCCGTACTGGTTCCGCCAGCGGTGCCAGGTCGACTCGGTGATCTCGAGGTGGCGGGCCACCTCATCGATCGATTGGCCCTGTCCCAAGAGCTTCTCGCCCTCGGCCAGCTTGCGGATGATCTGCTCGGGCGTATGCCGGCGTCGCTTCATGGTCGTGCCGTCCTCCTTCCCCACATCGTGGGGCTCGGACTCGCACAACGGGTGGATCAGTCCACGGGGACCCGGTCAACCGGGTCCCGCTCAACTACCCCGTGCCGACGGCCTATAGTCGGTCACCACGAGGTGACGGTGGTGGGCAAGATCCAAGACGTCGCTACAACGCGGTCGGAGCGGTCGCCTGACGTCCGAATCCGAGCACCGACGTCCTCGAGTCCTTCGGCGTCGATCCCGGCCCACCCGTTGTGGTGTTCCTCGGGCTCATCAGCCGTCAAAAGGGCGTCACCCACCTGCTCGCCGCCTCAGCGGCGTCGATCCGTCGGCCCAGCTCGTGCTCCGGGCCGGCTCGCCGGATTCAACTAGTGTCCTGAGTCGCCAATTCACAAGAAATGTTGCCTTAAGGGGAATTTCGTACTTGGGGGGCGCGTTCTGGCATGTGACCATGGAGGTGCACATGCCGAGATTCGGACGCCCGAAGAAGCCGCT